>Ga0207072_1131_pt1 | contig 13719 bp, 11 predicted proteins | sample Alteio_BWMinHeat_68_FD_153570 | JGI IMG/M metagenome (GOLD analysis project Ga0207072, IMG submission 153570) | Enriched cells from forest soil in Barre Woods Harvard Forest LTER site, Petersham, Massachusetts, United States -... | ecosystem: Environmental > Terrestrial > Soil > Temperate forest >... | reverse complement strand
GAGTGTGGCCCTTGCTATCAAAATAGGCTCTTTTCATGCGCATTTTCTCGATTGCACACCTATGCATTGCGTTTACAGTGGTGTTATGGAACCTCTCACAACCATTTGTGGGCGACCTTTTCCAGGCAAAAGCCAATTTATTAGTTTACGACGAAGTCATGGGAAATGTGCCTTTGACTGAAACGCCAGAAAGTGAAGAGTGGGCGGAAAAAAATCGGGCATGGTTCCAACTACTTCCCAAAAGCGATCAGCGATTAATCGCCTCTGGCTACGCGCGCGCGGTTGAGAAAAAAGGGACACCCTTTTTTGCTAAATTGAAAGCGTCTTTCGTGCGACTTGCTACGCAGATTCCTCCGTTTGAGCAAGCGTGGTTGCTGTTGTCTTTGGTCGCACCGATCTTGTTGTTAAAACAGGTGGAAGGATCCAGACAGATCGTTTGGTTGCTGCCGTTACTTACAATCGCCTATATCGCCGACAACCAATGGAATGGCACGATTCCGGCGTTAACAGCGCAAGAGCGGCTCTTTCCCACGGAGCAACTTCTCTTGGAAAAATACGTGAAAGAACGTTTAAGTCCCACGATTGCAGAACAACATGCACAACTCAAAACGGGATGGAATCTTTATCTGATCGATGCATGGCTTCACGAGGAACCCGCACAAGACACAAAACGATTTCAAGAGCAATTAGCAAGAGGAGAATACGCTTTTACAGTTGCCCGGGTAAAAACACTCGCCTCATCCGACTCAAAAAGCCAAGTGGCCTCTTTTCACAAAGAGCCTCTTTCAATCCTATTGGCATTCTTGATCTGGAATGTGGCTTTTTCGCTAGCTAGTTCTCGATGGTATCTTGTGTCTTGGGGTAAGGGAACGTCGTGAGGGCAGCACGTTGCAACTCTTCCCAATAGCCGCGATCGAGCCATCCCCAACTGCCGTTCCAATAAAGAACGCCAGCACTTAATCCCAAGACAAGCCAAAAGACGTAACTCCATTTGAGCCATGCAGGGACTGGAGTTTCATTTGAAATGATCTCGCTGTCGTCGTATTGCATCTCGGGATGTTCCGCTTTTTTTTCATTTCTCATTTGGATTCTCCTCCTCTTTCATCATTTGCAATTTTGGCTCTTCATCTAAACTCAATTGCCCTTTGTACCAAAAATAGAGCATGGCGAGAATGGTGGACCCGACTAAAGCAAAAATAAGAGAGTAGTGGAAGATCGCTCCATAAATTCCACTTGTATCGTACTCGTTCATGGGGGAGGGATGTACTCCCCTTCGATGATCTCTTTTGTGTGGATCGGGTCTTGCCCGAGCCACCAAGCCTGTGTCGGCGGCGTAATGCGCGTCCCTTTCGTCATGAGATACTGATAGATTGCTTCAAAGTGGTAGTTCGGTATCCCAACGGTATTTTTCGATGTGCCGCGTGGATCTTCATCAAAGAAGTGGCGAAACGCGGGCATAATCGAACCGGGGCTTGCGGTCTTGGGCGACCAAAAATGCCCTTTGTGCCAATCGCGGCTAGGCCTTTTAATGGCAACGCGGGAAAGATCGGGCCCAATCCTCCTTGTCCCAGGAAAGGTGATTTTCTGATAGATATACTCGCTCGCAGAAGAGGGGGGAGCAGGAAATGAATCGGAACCATTCAGGACAACGTCTTGCACAAGCGTGCGCGTCTGATCGGTATGGCAATACCAACACCCTTCAATTGCATAAATGTGTTCTCCCAAGGAGATCAACTCGGCGCGTGAAAGGAAGCCCAGAGGATGGTTTTTGAGGTCTGCAAACTTTTCAATCGGCTTGCCCTCAGGATCGTAACGCCACATTTTCTGATCATTGTAGGCATATTCTGTGATCCGATATTCGTGCGGATTGCTGATGTATACAACGCCCTGATCGGTCGGAAACGGATATTGCCTCTCTGGATCGAGGATGGTGTAGTTCGCATCGACCCAACTATCCAAAATATTCTCTGAAGATCCCACGACAAACATTTCCGATCCTGGAATCTCGTACAGTTCCCATATTTCATAACGAGGCATTTCGGGTTTTTGAGGTGTCGCTTGTGCAACGCTCTCTGTCTTCTCTTTCTCCTCTTCCGCTGGCTTGGGATGTTTCTCCTCCCACTCAGTGGCGAGCTTTTTCTGCAGTTCCGCTGTTGCTTGCACAGCATCAAATGTTTCTGCTTTTTGTGGTTTGCGCAACAAAAGCAAATTGGAGGTCAACTTGAGTTTGGCGTCTCCCACTCGAGTGATGTACTTCTGAAGGGCAGGAGGAGCGATGATGCGAACGGTTTCACTCTCCCGAAAGGCTAAAAATAGGGAACCCTTTTTTAGATAATTGACAAATTGAAGCGTCGATTCCCCTGTTTGCGCTTTGCTAATGTACAAACTATGATCCACACTTTCATACATCTGCACTTGATAGGGACTAGTCGGTGAGGTCCACGTGGGATCCACGTAGCGAGGCGCGAGTAAGGTCACCACAATCGCGCATGAGAAAAGCAAGATGATGCCGATAATCGTGATTAAAGCCGAGAGTTCGATATGGTGAAAGAAGCCAGAAAACCAGCCGTGCTTTTGCTCATCGCTCATGGGGTCACCTTCGCCTCTGCACGCTTCATCGCCGGGACAGGTTTTAAGACAATCGTATTAAAGATGTTCACCACGAACAAGATGTTTGCAAATAGGATGATCACGCCGCCCACTGCCCTCAAGACCCAGAAAGGGTGCATCTCGGCAATCGTATCGATAAAGGTCATCATGGTTAGATTGTTGTGAAATGTGGCATAACTCGTCCCATTTGCCCACGTCGACCACAACATCCCTTGCCAAAAACCTCCGACCCATAAGGCTAATAAAAAGGGGACGCTGCCCAACATATTCAATGTAAAATGCCAGTTGGCTAATCGTTTCGACCACAAGGGCTTGTTCGTGATCACAGGGATCGCCTGGTAAATGCCGGCGATGGCAAAAAATGTGAACGTCCCATAGAGAGAAATATGGGAATGCCCAATCACCCAATCGGTTTTAGAAGTGATCTCGTTGATATTGCGCAGCGCCATCAACGGGCCCTGGATGCAGGTCAACAAGTAAAAAATGTTCCCCATCATCAAAAACCGAATGGGAGCACTTTGGGAATATTGCGCCCACTGGTCTTTCAAGGTAGCAAACAAGTTCGTCACCACGGTCCATACAGGAATAAAGAGCCAAAGGGAAAAGACGATCGAAGTGGTCTGCAGCCACTGAGACACAGGTCCGTGAATGATGTGGTGCGAACCAATCCAGGCATAGACAAAAGCAATCGACCAGAAACCGACCATCGAAAGCTTGTGACTATAAATAGGCGTGTTCGCCAACTTAGGAAGAAAATAGTACGCAGCTGCCAAACCCATTGGGGTAAAAATCAAGCCAACCAAGTTGTGTACGTAGAAGAAGCTGACATTGACACGAGAGATCCCCTCTGGCACCCAATTGATGCCGTAACTGCCTGTAATAAAGGTAAAAGTGGTCCAGATCATCGTTCCCATCGTATACCAAAGGGAGACATACATCTTCTCGTATTTGCGCGTCGCAATCGTCATCAGGATATTGATGACGACTAACACCCAAGCCAAGGTCGTAATCGCCTTCGTCGGAACGATGCTGACCCAATTAGGGAGCTCAGCATATTCCCAGCCAAAATTCGTTCCAAAGGGATAAGAATAGACTCCAATCACCAAAGCCAGCCACCACAACCCGGCCGACAGGCACGCAATCGGCTTGCTCCAGATAGGAACACCGCACAGCCGAGGAACAAAATAGTAGATCAGTCCAATATCGGCCGATAGGAGCCACAACAGCGTCACAGTCCCCACGTGCACGGGGCGCACCCGTCCAAAATGGACGTACTCTCCAGCGAAATAATCAGGGAAGAGAAAACCATTAAAGGCGATAAACACCCCCACAGTCATTCCCATGATCATAAAGAAAATGGCCGGATAAAGCATCAGCTTTACCGGTAAGTCTTCATATTTAACCATAATCAGTCCCTATTTATACCTATCGTCCAATAAAGTCTACTTTTGAAACGTTTCCATAAAGCGTTTTTCGAGTTTCTGATTCCCTTCGATCTGGGTTTTCAAAAGATGCACCGCTTCTTCCCGTTCCGGGGAGCGGATTTTGCCTTTGTCGGCCTCTATTTTCTTTTGAGCCTCTTGAATCAGCCGTTCAAATTCAGACCGAATCTCCGCGATAGCCTCTTCCCTCTTCTTCGCTTTCGTTGCATCGCCACCCGTCTCGACTAATTGCACGAATAGATCCCACACGCGCTGATCGACATTTGCTGTAATGAAATCGTTGCCAACTGCCATCATCTCTGCCCACTTCTTTTTCACGCCATTTTGCTGATCGACTAAGACCAGATCTTGAGCCTTTTCGCGCGCTAGTTGCTCTTCTAGTTGCAGCTGTTTTTGATAAAGGGCTACAGCTTCTTCTGGCTTCGCAGCCCCTGTCTTTACCCCCTGCTCAACGGCAACCCGCTCCCGATCCAACTCCTCTTTTTGTTTCTGCAGATCTGCCAGTTTGGCATACTCTCCTGTCCGCGCTCTTTCCATCTCTTGCAGCTGCGCATCGAACGCTTTATAAACAGCTTCAGCCAATTGGCGCCGCCGCTCTTTCTCAAACGAAAGGGAACGGATATACATCACGAGCTGCAGACGCTGCTTGCCATTGGTCAAGTCGCCCCACGGACTCATCGATGTCCCTGAAACTCCATACTTAATCGAGCGCAACAAGCGCAAATCGTCCCGGCTATCGATCCAATCTAGGTTGACGAGCATGCGCGGCTTAGCATCGCTCATAATCGCAGAGCGGGGTCCTGTTCCATCGGCATCCATCCCATGGCACGCGGCGCAATTCAATTCAAAAAAACGTCTCCCTGCGGCTAGATTCTCTGGCGTGTAGTACTGCTTTTTAATGTAATACGAGTACGGCTCTGGTGAAGAGGGAGGATTCGGTACCTCATCAAAAATGGGGTTTTCTGCAGATGGACTCTTAACATTCTCTTTTTCCAACTCGCGCAACACATTTTGGGGCGTGTAGTTCCACTTAGGCACTTCACTCTTTCCTTGCGGCGTGGAGGGGGGCAGAGAGCTATAAATCCAATCGACTAGCTTGACAATCTCCTCATGCGTTAACACAGGAATGCCGTCGTAATTCTCCTTGTCTTTCGGCGTTTCGCCCCACGGAGGCATCGGCGTTCCTTTCACTCCATGCGTAATCGAATTGATCGCATTTTCTCGAGTTAGATTGCGCAAAAATTCGGTGTTCCTCAAATTTTTGGGGATCGGATAGATCCAAGTCGCCACAGGGCCATTCCCCATCAGATAGGGACCGTGGCACTGGGAGCAGTGGATAGCAAAGGCTTGCGCCGGATCAAAACCGCGGTGTTCCCAAATCGCGCGCACAGCGTCGCGGTTCTTCTTACCCAACACATCCAACATGTAGGTCAACGCATAGAATTTCGTATCATCAAAGGGGAAGACAGGCATGATCGACCGCGGCGTATGCGCGGTTGGATTGCGGAAGTGTTCGATCAACCACTCATCGCTTCGATCGACACCCGCCCAATTCGGACGGGGCCCGATCAAGCGGCCAAGCCCATACTCTTGCACGTACATCATCAAGATCCGATGGATCCTCTCTTTCCATTGTTGCAATGCCTGCTGATCTTCGTTTTTGCTCAATTGGCGGTTTTTAGCTCGGCTAGCAAAGCGGAAATTTGAATACAACGCTTCAATTGTCTCCGGATAGAGCCACTCAATTTCTTCAAGGATACTATCTTTGCGCACCCCATTGACGAGTCGCGCATCGATCTCTGCCGCATGGGCATCGACAGCTTTGACGATCTCCGTTCCTCGGATCTCTTCGGGAAATAAGCGGGTAAACCATTGCTTCTCTTTGTAAAGCTCATCAAAAGAAGGCTTCCCTTTCTTTTCGACAGCATAACCGACATCCGATTCAAACCCCTCTAAGCGGTGGCAAGCGGCGCACCCTTCTGTTGCAAACACAATCATCGAGTAGCGCAGATCGTGCATCTCTGTGGGGGTGATCGCCTTTTCCCAAGGAAGCTTCCCGCCTTGCTCCCACTTTTGGATCGCCATTTTATACTCTGTATCGGACACCGATTTAGAACCACCCCTCTGTGCCAACAAAAAGGTCATGAGGTCTTCCAATTCGACGTGGTCCAGAGCATAATTGGGCATCGTAGAGGTCTTAAGATCGGCCTGAGGCCATACAATCGATTCCTTGATGAACCAAGGGTAGCTATTCCCCTCGCGCGTCAATTCTGGTCCCACGCCGCCGCGCGTCAACCCCGCGATCCGATGGCAGGCATAACACGCTTGAGAAAAGTAAAGCTGCTGACCGCGCTGATAATCCTTTGTGAGCAGATCGACATCGGACACCAACGCTGCCGATGCACGCTCCTTTTGCAACGAGCTGATGAGATCCTTGTGCGCTTGCTCAATCGTTTTCAAAACCGATTGATCGGCGCTAGCAAGGGCTCTCTTATTGACAAAAGTCGCCATTGCATCAGAAATGTCTTGAAGCGCTGTCGCGGTTTGCTTGTGGCAATCGATGCAGCGTGCTTGGATTAATTTGCCCGGTAGAATGGGGGATGTTTGAAAAATCAAACTATCGCTTGGCTTGTGATTAAATACGGAAGAGAACCGGGGATCGTTTTCAGGGTCTTTCTCGGTAAACTCAGGGACAAAACCAACAAATTCTGCCTCGTAGTGCCCATCAAACACGGGCCCATGCGCTTTATCAACCGTGAGCGCACGTCCATTGCCGCTATGGCATGCCGTACACCCATATTCATCCAAAGGGTGGAATTCGAAAGGGCGGGTTTCTTTTCCGATTAACGGATGCATCCGCAACACGCGCGTGACATCGTACTCATGCCCATCGATCTCTGCTGTTTTGAGCGCTCTCAACTGCTCTGCTTCCTCATTCCCATCGGTCAAACTGGCTATTTTTTGGTCTAAACGGCTCCAGATGTAGTCTTCGTTGGGAATTTGGACAGGAATGCCATTGCCATCGCGCATCACAGCCCCATGACTGTCTGTTGCGATCTTTGTCGGCGAAAAATGGGGCAGCTGCGTCGCCACGTGGCATGACACACAACGGTCGACGTTGGCAGGGCCTTTATCTTCCCTTTCAAAGACGATCTGCTTGACGCCAACTTTAAAATCAGGAGGAGGCTCTCCTGTGTAAGAGGAGCGAAATTTCTCAAGGGCAATATAATCGTCTTGAAAGATCCGATACTCGGGGAAAAGTTCCCAATAGAAGAACACGGACAGAAATGCCACTGCCACAACGCCAAATGCAATCAAGACTTTCTGATACCCAGAGCCCATGATTCACCTAATGACGTGCAAAATTTTCGGTCCAAGGCCACACCCATCCCCAGTTTGCACCTCGGAAATAGGTCCCAATCACGATCAATAGCCCCTGCCACGTCATAAAAAGTGTGTATAAGAAAACCGCTAAATAGCGACTGCGGTGAAACCAAACCCCCGATCCTTGAGGGTTGCGGTCGAGATAAGGGATCGACATCAGTCCTAAAATGATCCCGACCGGAATCGCGACCCCACCCCAGAAGGCATTGTAGGCAACCATTTCCTGCAATCCCAAGAAATACCAAGGAGCTTTTGATGGGTTTGTCGGCTTCGTTGGGTTGGCGGGCTCTTCAAGAGGCGCATCGATAAAGGAAAGACCCAAAATCAACACAAGAGCAAACATAAAGGCAACCAGTTCCGCACGCAGCAGATGTGGCCACGTGAAGACAAAGTTGTAAGGACCTTTGTCGACAGTGGGACACGTGCCTCTGACCAACTCCATCAAACCATAAGTTCTTTGAACGCCGGGCGCGAACGACTCTTTCGTATCGGAGCGCTGCACGACGCGCAGCGGATCTGGTCGTATTTTATCGGGAGGCCGCGACAGCCCGCCATCTTTTCGGATCCGCCAGAAATGCAAGCCGATCAAAGTGCCCGTGATCAAAGGCAAAAAGGCGACGTGCAAAACATAAAAGCGGATCAACGCATCTTGGCCAACGTTCGTCGACGCCAGCAACATCACCCGGTTGATGTTGTACTCAAATCCCGGCAAATTCGGCACATAGCCCGCGATGTTCGTTCCCACCGTAATTGCCCAAAAGGCGAGCTGATCCCACGGGAGCAAGTAGCCGGTAAAGGAGAGAACCAGTGTCAAGAACATCAGCGTCACGCCAATCACCCAATTAAAGCGGCGCGTCCCCTTGTACGACCCCGTATAAAACACCCGAGACATGTGCAAGAAGACGAAGAGCACCATCATGTGGGCGCTCCAACGGTGCATGTTGCGGTACATCATGGCAAAAGGGGTGGTGTCTTGCCAATCTTTCATGATTTCGTACGCACGATCTTCTGTTGGGATGTAGTAAAACATCAAAACGACGCCCGTGAACGTCAACAGCAAGAAAAGACTCGTCGTAATCGCTCCCAGACCCAGCGTATAAAACGGATTGAGCGAGTGTTTATGGCATTTCACGGGGTGGAAATGGAGAAAAAAATTCTTAAAGATCACTTCCGAGCGATCGACGTCGTTATTCGGATAGTTGTGCCGAAAAATCGATCGCACAAATAGCGAAGGGAGATTGGCGAGATACTCTCCCCACGATTCCCTCGGTTGTCCTTTAAATTCAGCCATAGCGATTACTTAAGTTTAAGTTGTCGGTGCATACCAGGCAGCATTCCAATCCAACGTCGTCTTCGACTTGTCGACCATGAGTTCGCCTGAAGCCCCTTTAAATGTGTGAAAAAAAACAAGCGGCAATGGCGCCGGTCCCCCGGTGTTCCTCCCATACCGATCGTACGTCGAACCGTGGCAGGGGCAGGCATATCCCGTCTCTACCATGTTGACCGTGCAACCAAGATGCGTACACACAGCGGTTTGCACCCGCACTTTTCCCTCTTTGGCCTCAATATACACCTTTTGCTTCGCATTGAAGATCTTTCCATCGCGCGCTAGCACCTCTTCGGGACGTCCCAAAGAAAAGACGCTCGGAGGAATCTTCATCGCATTCGGATAGAGAAAACCCAACATCGAAGCACCGGTCAAAGCCCCCGCACCAAGGAGACACGCTCCCACTCCCATGAGAGCTAAAAACGAGCGGCGCGAAATCTGCGGGTCTTGATCATCGGGATCGACATTCAATGAATTGCGGTATTTCGGCATTTTTACTCGTCTTCGCGGAACATTTGGTATTTGACATCTTCGACGTCATCGAACTGCCCTTTTTTTAAATAATAAATATACCCGATCATGCCAGAAAAACCCAACAACAATGTACTCACTAAACACCAAAACACTAATCCACCCATCGGTAAGTGTAATTCATGACGTCCATCGTCACCGCTTGGGTCGGACATTTCTCAGCGCATAGCCCGCAGCGGATGCACAGATCTTCATCTTTGAGCATCGCACTTCCCATTTTTGCAAGCTCTTCGTCGGAAAGAGAAATGGAATCGACCCCGTAGAAATTGTCCACCGCACGGCGCATATTCCCTTCCCCCAAATCGAGATTCATTTCGTTGATCGGAATCAATTTCAAACAGTTGCAAGGACATACATCGACACACCCGTTGCATTTGATGCATAACCTACCGTCAAAAACAGGGCTGATGTGGCACTGTAGGCAGCGGTTTGCCTGTTGGTGCGCCTCTTCTGGCGTATAGTTATTTTCGACCAAGTTGTTATTGTGGATGCGCACGCTGGGCGGCTGCATGGAAGGGAGCGCCCACGGCGTCTTCAAATAGCCTTTGTCGCGAATAGGTGGAATCTCGGTAAATTCACCCACGTACTCTCGGTACGGTTTCACGCCGCGCAAATCTTCATCTATGGCGCGCGCTGAATCTTGTCCATGCCGAATCGCCGTGATGAAAAGAGCGGGCCCAAAAGCCGCATCACCACCGGCATAAATCCCCTTGACAGAGGTTCTTCCGGTGCCTCTTTCCGTTTTAATAATACCCCTGTCGAGCGTCAATTGATCTTTCTTATCCCACCCGTTGAGGAGACCCATATCCATCGATTGGCCAATCGCCAATGCAATTGTATCGCAGGGGAGGACGTACTGCGCATTTGGGATGAGCTGCGGAGCAAATCGGCCGGTATAATCGAACAACGAATAGATCTCCTGGACCCGCAAGCCAATCACTTTCCCTTCTGCGTTGCGTTCAACGGAGATCGGAGCCAAGCGGTTGATGATTTTGATCCCCTCCTCCAAGCCATCTTCAATTTCAAATTCATCCGCCGTTTGCTCATCGCGCGACTCTAAACACACCATCGTCACTTTCTTGGCGCCATTGCGCACCGACGTACGCGCCACGTCAAAGGCGACGTTTCCACCTCCAACGACGACGATATTTTCCCCGATTTTCCACTCCTCGTCCATGCAACGAACGCGCAAGTACTCGATCCCGCGGATGATGTCAGGAGCGTCAGCTCCCGGAATCGGAAGATCGCGCGACTTCCAAAGTCCCACGCCAATAAAGACTGCATCGTACTTTGCTTGAAGCTCTGTCAACGTGATGTCGCGCCCTACCTTGACGTTGTAGTGCATCTTGGCGCCCAAATATTCGATGGCAAAACATTCGTTGAAGGCAACCTCGTTTTTGAGGCGGTAGGAAGGCACTCCATAGGTCAACATCCCGCCCGTCACGCGCATCATCTCGTAAACATCTACCGCATAGCCAAGGCGCAGCAAATCGTGTGCAGCTGTCAACGAAGCCACTCCAGCACCAATGCAGGCCACTTTTAATCCGTTAGGCTCCGGATGAACGGAACCACGCGCATAGCTCATCTCCAAAGAGCGGATATGAGCCTCTTTGTCGAGGCCAAACCACTCGTCCAAAAACCTTTTTTGGGCGCGAATCGTCAATGTCTTGTCTACCCGATCGCGGCGACACGAACTCTCGCACGGAGCGCCGCAAATCGCCCCACAAATCGATGCAAACGGGTTTGGCCCGCGTGCAATTTTATACCCTTCGAGATAATCGCCTGCGTGCAATGCCAACATGTACCCGCGCGGATCTGTATTGACAGGGCACCCGTCGCGGCAATCGATCTGGCGGATGTAATAGTCAAGATCGGGAATGACAACGTCGTACACTGTTTTGTAGACGTTAAGAATTTCTTCATGATCAGACACAGGATTACTCCTTAAAATGGCGCAATCAATAAGGTCTAATTTTCAATTGTCCCTGCAGCCCTTCTCACTCAACAGTCACGGACTTAGCCAGATTCCTGGGTTTGTCGATGTCGGTGCCGCGCTTGCGGGCAATGTAGTACGCTAAAAGCTGCGTGGCCACTGTGGCAGGGATGCCTGCCAGCTCATCGATCACTTCTGGAATCCAAATGATATCGTCTACAATCCCCTCCAGTCCTTTCTGACCACTTTCGGCAATCGCAATGACTGGTCCATTGCGCGCCTTAATTTCCATGATATTGCTCAAAATCTTCTCGTAAGTCCCTTTATTTGAACAAAGAGCCACTGTTGGACAGTTTTCGTTAATCAATGCAATCGCGCCATGTTTGAGCTCCCCTGCAGGATACCCATTGGCATTGATATATGAGATCTCTTTTAACTTAAGAGCGCCTTCGAGACTCACTGGATACATGTAGCGGCGTCCAACAAAGAAGAAGTTTTCATGGTGTGCATATTTGTTGGCGATTTTTTCAATATGGGGTGCTGTTTCGAGGATCTGTTCCACCTGCGCTGACAGATCTTCAATCGCCGTTATAAAGCGCTTTCCATCCTCTTTATGCATGTTGCGCATTCTTGCCATCGCTAAGCAAAGAAGGGAGAGGATCACCACCTGGCTCGTAAATGCCTTTGTCGAGCAGACGCCGATTTCAGGCCCTGCTCGCATATTGATGCACGCATCGGCAATCCGCGACAGAGTTGATCCATGCACATTTGTGCCCTTCGCTTTGAGTTCTCTGACAGCCGCAATCGTATCGGCTGTCTCGCCAGACTGACTGATCGCAATGACCAATGTGCGGTGGGGAACTAATGGATTTTTGTACCGGTATTCAGACGAAATCTCGAGTTGCGTCGGAATGCGCGCCATGTCTTCGAACAAATAGGCGCCTAAGTAGCCAGCATGCCACGAAGTGCCGCAACCCAAAATCAAAATCCTTTCGACATCGAGAAGCTCTGGCATCTCCGTTTGCACCTCTTCAAAATGCGCAGTGCCAAATTCTTCGCTCAACCGATCCACATAGGCGCTGCGGATCGTCTGGGGCTGTTCGAAAATTTCTTTCAACGTGTAGTGCTCGTAGGCTCCCTTTGAAGCGGTTCCAAACTTGGCAGTCAACTTCTCTATTTTTTTCTCGCTGCGCTGCCCTGCCGCATCGAATACTTCAAACGTATCGCGATGCACAACTGCGACTTCATCATTGCCGTTAAGACAGCGATTGATGGGTTGAAGAAGCTCGAATACCACATTGTGGGTAAATTCAGAAAAGGCCACCGGATCAGATGAGACAAACATCTCTTGCTCCCCGACGCCGATCACCAAAGGAGATTCGTGTCCAACAACGACGATCTGATCGGGAAAATCTTTGTGAATGAGTGCAAAAGCAAACGCCCCTTTGAGCATCCCGATTGCCTTTCGAACAGCAAAAAGCAAATCCCCTTTATACAAACTCGCGATCAGATGGGAAATCACCTCCGTATCCGTTTCTGACACAAAGCGCGCACCTTGACTCACTAGCTCTTTTTTCAACGCCAGATGATTCTCAATGATGCCGTTGTGCACAAGAGCTAGTGAACGGGCATTGTCGTAATGGGGATGGGCATTGATCTGGCTCGGCTTTCCATGGGTGGCCCAACGGGTGTGGGCGATTGCTGATTCCAACTGGAAATCGAGCTCTTGCACCTCTCTTTCGAGCCCTTCCACCTTCCCGACTTCTTTACAACCGATAATTTGCCCCTGAAACACGCCTGCAATCCCCGCAGAATCGTATCCGCGGTATTCGAGCTTCTTCAACCCATCAATCGCTGTCTTAACGGCATTGCGTCGACCCAAATAGCCAAAAATTCCACACATGCCTCTAACTCCCGATCTCATTCTCAATCGCATGTGCGATTGTTTTTGCCATTTGGTGCACTTCTTTGACTTTTGGGCCTTCAACCATCACGCGGCAAATCATCTCGGTTCCAGAGTAGCGCACCAGGACGCGTCCAGAATTGCCTAGCTTTGCTTGGGACTCTTTAATGGCAGCAATGACCTTTGGCATCGATTCTAGATGGGGCTTCGAGGCGACTGACACGTTTTCATAGGCTTGTGGATACTTCTTAAAGATAGCAGCTAAATCGGAAAGCTTCGAATCGGTCTCAATCATAATTCCCAACACTTGCAACGCAGAGACCAGCCCGTCGCCAGTCGTGTTATGATCTAAGAAAATCATATGTCCGCTTTGCTCACCACCTAGATTCGCCTCGTGCTTCAACATGTCTTGGATCACATACCGGTCCCCAACTGATGAACGGATCACCTCCAGTCCCATCTCTTCCATTGCCTTGACAAAGCCCATGTTGGCCATTACCGTCGATACAACTTTCTTATTTTTCAGTTGCCCTTTTTGCAACATGTCGCGTGCGCAAATCGCCAAAATCACATCGCCGTCGATGATTTG
>Ga0207072_1125_pt1 | contig 14051 bp, 7 predicted proteins | sample Alteio_BWMinHeat_68_FD_153570 | JGI IMG/M metagenome (GOLD analysis project Ga0207072, IMG submission 153570) | Enriched cells from forest soil in Barre Woods Harvard Forest LTER site, Petersham, Massachusetts, United States -... | ecosystem: Environmental > Terrestrial > Soil > Temperate forest >... | reverse complement strand
TTTCGGTATAATTCTCATTGGGGTTATCAGTTTTTTGGACGATATCTATTCTCTTTCAAATCGGATAAGGATATTTTTTCATGTTGTTTCAGTTAGTCTTGTATTTGTTTTCTTAGGAGCATTTGATTTTTTAACATTCTGGGAAATTTTACTGCTATACATAATTTCAATAGGGATTATTAATGCCTATAACTTTATGGATGGCATTAATGGAATGACGGGTTGTTATAGTATAGTCATATTATCTGGTCTACAATATATCAATATGTACCAACGATTTATACATCCAGATTTGATTTGGCTGCCATTGTTGGCATGCACCGTATTCCTATTTTTTAACTTCCGTACCAAAGCCAGGTGTTTTGCCGGTGATGTGGGTAGCGTAACGATTGCTTTATGGATAATTATGCTGCTGTTTGATCTTATTTTTGTCACCGGCAATTGGACTTATATACTTTTTCTTGCCGTGTATGGCGTTGATACGGTGTTAACAATACTACATCGATTGTTGCTCAAACAAAACATTTTCAGGGCGCATCGACTCCATTTGTACCAAATATTAGCCAACGAAAATGAAGTTTCACATCTTTTGGTTTCCGTTGTATATGCTTCGATCCAATTAATTATCGTTTTATTAATTATTTTTAATATAGCGTTGTCGGTGTTCGCGTTGTTTTTTTTGTCTCTTACGCCATTGGTCCTCATTTATCTGGTGTTAAAATCGAGACTAATGAAGTTAAAACGATAAACTTCCCAATGGACAGAATAGGCCTTAAGCAGCATTCATCAAAATCTCCGTAAGGGAGCCAATTGTGCAATAAAAGTGCAAAATGATTCGCCTCCGTATTAGCAAACCATTGCTTAAAAGCAAGTATATTCTATCAGTTTTTTTGTACTTTTGTAAAAAGTTATGGTAATTTAGTACATTTGTTAGACTATCTTATGAGAAAATATATATTATTCAGTAGGGTTGTGCCAAGATGGATTATCATGTTGCTCGACTTTTTTATCATCGCCTGGGCATTTTCCTCATCGTATTTTATAGTCTACCGCTTCGAATTTGTAAACATACTTCGTGGCTATTTTTTTATTTATACCGGCCTATATTGTTTAACCGCTGCGCTGGTTATGTATTTCATGCGCATTCATAAGGGGCTGGTCAGGTATTCGAATACCCGTGACGTTTTGCGGATTTTTAGTTCTGTATTCATAAGCAGCCTAATCTATCGCATAATTATACAATTATGGATAATACCGGTTTGTTATATTAACTCGGTAACCATCAACATGATTATGCTGATAAACTTTTCGGTGTCGTGTACGGTACTGATTATGTGGCGAACCGGCGTAAAAAGCTTATTTTTTTATCTGACCAATTATTCAAACACAAAAAAAACGGTTGTTTTGATATATGGTTCTGATAATAGTGCGGTTTTAGTTAAGCAGGCGCTCGAAGCAAGTGCCAAAACTAACTTCGATATTGTTGGATTTATTGATTCTGATATAAGTAAAATCAATAAAGAAATCGAGCAAACCAAGGTTTACGATATTAATAAAATAGAGAAACTGAAAGATAAGCATAATGTAGACAAGCTTATCATTATGAATCATCACCTTGACGAAGAAACTAAGAAAACGGCGCTGGAAAAATGCCTGGCCCTTGGTATACAGGTATTAACCGTTCCGCCATCTGATCAATGGATATATGGAAAACTCAACTTGCAGCAGATAAAAGATCTAAAGATCGAAGACCTATTGCAACGCAAGCCCATTCAAATTGATACAAGCCGAATTTCAGACGACCTCCAGGGAAAACGCGTGCTGGTAACCGGCGCTGCAGGTTCAATAGGCTCTGAGATAGTACAGCAGGTGCTTGGGTACGACCCTGCCATGATAATCTTGTGTGACCAGGCAGAATCGCCTTTACACGAATTACGGCTTCAGGTTGAGGAGAATTTTCCGGCAATTAATACAAAAATATTTATTGCTGATATTCGAAATTACCCCAGGATGCATAAGCTGTTTATTGATTACCAGCCCGAAGTTGTATTTCATGCCGCGGCCTATAAGCACGTGCCGATGATGGAGGAAAACCCAACCGAAGGCGTATTAACAAATGTGTTGGGTACAAAAAATGTTGCCGACCTGGCGGTAGCTTTCAACGTTGGCAAATTTGTAATGATTTCCACAGATAAAGCTGTTAATCCATCCAATGTAATGGGAACAACCAAGCGTATCGCTGAAATTTATATTCAATCACTTAAAAATAATCCGGATAATCACGCAAATACCCGGTTTATTACAACACGTTTTGGCAATGTTTTAGGGTCAAATGGATCTGTTATACCCCGATTTACTGCTCAAATTCGAAAAGGAGGGCCAATCACAGTAACCCACCCGGAGATCACCCGCTATTTTATGACGATTCCCGAGGCTGTTCATTTGGTATTAGAGGCTGGTACAATGGGTATCGGTGGTGAGATATTTATTTTTGATATGGGTGAACCCGTAAAAATTACCGATCTGGCGCTCAAAATGATTAAGCTTGCCGGATTACAGCCTGAAAAGGATGTAAAGATTATCTACACGGGGTTAAGGCCAGGCGAAAAGCTATACGAGGAATTGCTTAATGACGGGGAATCTACTATGCCAACCTATCACGAAAAAATTAAAATATCACAGGTAATTGACTACAGCTATAAGCAAGTATCAGCCGATATAGATGAATTGCTTAGGCTTAACAATCAAAATAATGTGGTTGCAGTCGTAAATAAAATGAAAGAGATCGTACCTGAGTTTATTAGTAAGAATTCCGAATTTGAGGAATTAGATAATAAAGCCAATATAAAGGAGAACGTGCTCGTAGCTTAAACAAATTGGTATCTCTTAAGTTAAGATAAAAAAACCTCGGCTGGTTGGCCGAGGTTTTTTTAATTCTAATCAACTAAAATCGGAAGGACCAATTTATTTTTTATCCTTAACATAAGCATCGTTTAGCCTTTTTGTAACATCAGCGGTTACATCTAACGACGAATCGCCATACAATACAGTTGGATTTGCTTTTGAGTACATTAGCACTAATTTGTAACCCTTCTCCTTGCAATAGCTTTTTACAAAGTCAGCAATTTTATCATAAACTTTACCGCCTTCAGTGGCCTGAGTGTTTTGATAAGACGCTGATTCGTTTTGCTCATAAGTTTGCTGGTCCTGGCCTTCACGTTGCAACCGCTGCTCAGTTATCTGACGTTGATCCGCCGCCATGGTATTGGCATTTTTTTGATATTCGGCTAATTCACGCTGTAAATTTTGACGCCTGCTGCCTATATTATTTTGTGCAGTTTTGCCTTTTTCCTGCAGCATTTTATTTACATCTTTTGCATAATTGTATTTACTTAATAATGTGTCCTGGTTAACAAAAACAATTTTTTCTTTGGTTGCATCCGGTACTGTTACCGGTTTGCTATCAGTTTTTGTTTTGTTGCAGGCTGCTAAACTTCCAATGAATAGGGCGCATAGTGTGATGCTTGAAAAAATACGGGCTTTAGTTTTCATTTTAATAATTGGTTTTTACCGCGCTTTCTGCGCAAGCAATTCATCTTTTAAATCTAAAAAAATTTTGACAAAGATAATCTTTCGTATCAAGTATCCTAATGTTTTGCATACGGTGTTTATATCGTGTCCTATTTATCCACAAATGCTGAAATCCGGGTTAAAATTCGTATTTTTGAGGGTTATTTTTATAGGTAAATATGAGCGAAGAAAATCAGGACAAATCCAACTATTCAGCAGATAATATACAAGTTTTAGAAGGTTTAGAGGCGGTGCGGAAACGCCCGTCAATGTACATTGGTGATACAGGTTTCAAAGGGCTTCACCACCTGGTTTACGAGGTAGTTGACAATTCGATCGATGAGGCGCTCGCGGGTTACTGCGATACTATTAATGTAACCATATTGAAAGATAATTCAATAAAAGTTGAAGATAATGGCCGTGGCATTCCTACCGCTATTCACACCAAAGAAAAACGTTCGGCCCTTGAGGTGGTAATGACCGTTTTACATGCCGGCGGTAAGTTCGATAAGGATACATATAAAGTTTCGGGTGGTTTACACGGAGTGGGGGTAAGTTGCGTTAACGCGCTGTCGATACACTTAACTGCCCTGGTTTATCGTGAAGGTAAAATATGGACACAGGAGTATGAAAAAGGAAAGCCATTGTTTGATGTAAAGATCATTGGCGATACAGAAAAACGTGGCACTACAATCGTTTTCAAACCCGATGCCGAAATATTTAATATCGGAACCGAATATAAATACGAAACACTTGCAGCGCGGTTGCGCGAGCTGGCTTTTTTAAATAAGGGGATACGTTTGTCTTTAACTGACGAGCGTGAGGTGAACGAGGATGGTAGTCATCCCTGTGAAGAGTTTTACTCGGAAGGCGGACTGCGCGAATTTGTTAAGTACCTTGACGGTACACGTGCTTCGTTAATCCCTGAGCCGATTTACATCGACGGCATGAAGCAGGGGATACCTGTTGAACTAGCCCTGCAATACAATGATACTTATTCGGAAAACGTACACTCGTATGTAAATAATATCAATACTATTGAAGGAGGTACCCACGTAGCCGGTTTCCGCCGTGGTTTAACCCGGACATTGAAGGCTTATGCAGATAAGTCGGGTTTGTTGAAAAATATGAAGGTTGAGATCACGGGCGATGATTTTCGCGAGGGATTAACCGCAGTAATTTCTGTGAAGGTAGCCGAACCGCAGTTTGAAGGCCAAACAAAAACCAAACTGGGCAACAACGAAGTGATGGGCGCAGTGGACATGGCGGTTGGTGAGATATTGGGCAACTACCTGGAAGAGAACCCGCGTGAAGCCAGGATGATCGTCAACAAGGTTATTCTTGCCGCAACTGCCCGCGCGGCCGCACGCAAGGCCCGCGAAATGGTACAACGAAAAAACGTAATGAGCGGTTCGGGTTTGCCGGGTAAACTTTCGGATTGTGCAAACAGTGACCCGTCATTATGCGAGATCTACCTCGTTGAGGGTGATTCAGCGGGCGGAACGGCCAAACAAGGCCGCGACCGTGAATTCCAGGCCATTTTGCCGTTAAGAGGAAAGATCCTGAACGTTGAAAAGGCCATGGAGCATAAAATTTACGAGAATGAAGAAATAAAAAATATGTTTACCGGCCTTGGTGTGAGCATTGGCACACCAGATGATGATAAGGCCTTAAATATTGCCAAGCTTCGTTACCACAAAATTGTGATTATGACGGATGCCGACGTCGATGGATCGCATATTACAACACTTATCCTGACTTTCTTTTTCCGCTATATGAAAGAACTGATCGAATTTGGATATGTGTACGTGGCATCGCCGCCATTATACCTGGTGAAAAAAGGAAAAGAGCAGGAGTACTGCTGGACCGAAGAGCAACGCGATATGGCTGTTCAAAAATTAAAGGGCGCAGGCAAAGAAGATAGCGTACATATACAGCGTTACAAAGGTTTGGGCGAGATGAACGCCGAGCAGTTATGGGAAACAACGATGAATCCACGAACCCGCACCTTAAAACGTGCAAGTATTGAAAATGCCGCCGAATGCGATCATACTTTCTCAATGCTGATGGGTGATGAAGTTGGCCCCCGCCGCGAATTCATTGAAAAGAATGCGAAATACGCAAGAATAGACACATAATATATTATTAGACTTACGAAGTTTTTAAAACTTCGTAAGTCTTTATATAGATAATTTCAGCGTCCGGGCGCCGTAATCAATTACCGCGTTATATTTCATCAAAATATCACCTCCCAATACGCCCAAAACTTCTGGGTGACCCAGTTGCCGGTAAGCATTGTTAATCGTCGATAAGTCAAGTACCGCGATTTCTAACTTTTCCAACACGAATCCCTCAATTTGCAAGTCGTGAATTGTCAGCGTCGACGAAACCATACTGTTGGTTCCCAGGCCGGTTGAAAGATGCTTGCTTATAATAATCTCTGCATCCCCTTTGATTTGCAATAACAGCGCATGGTCAAAAGCTGTTTTTGACGCACCGGTATCAAGTACTACTAAAAAAGATTTTCCAAAAACCAATATCTCCACCAGTGGGTGAAAGCCGTCTTCATACAGGTCAATAATTATTAAAGGAACAGTAACCGAAATTTTGCCTGGATCCATAATTGCAATATTAGTGATCATAACTCACTAAATCACCCATTCGCCAATTAAAACGGATACCCGATGGCCAGGTTAAAGATCAAATTCTGTCCCCGCCATTTCGAACTACCGAAATCAATCTGGTTGATCACAATATGCTGGCCGGCGGGCAAATTTGGTTTAATGATAGGAAAACCTATATCCGTGCGTAGTATCAGCACGGTGAAATTGAAGCGTAAGCCAAAACCAGCGTCGGCGGCTACCTGGTTAAGGAAGTTTTTACCAAATGCGCCGCCCGGCACGTATTTATTGCTGCGCAGAAGCCAGATATTACCGGCATCCAGAAACAATGCGCCTTCGACTATGCTGAATAATTTCGGACGCATTTCAATATTAGCCTCCAGTTTTATATCACCCGATTCATCGGGAAGAAAGCTGGTGCCTTTACGCAGCGAATCGGGCACATTGTAGGCGCCAGGCCCTACTGAGCGTGCCTGGAAACCCCTTAAACTATTTGCACCGGCAATAAAAAATTGTTGAGAATAAGGCATGACGGTCGAGTTGCCATAGGGTAGGCCAACATCAACGATCAGGCGCGTGGCCAACTTGTTATTGGGTCCCAGTTTATGGAAAAATCTAAACTCGTTTTCTATTTTTACATATTGATTGAATGGAGTATTAAATAGTTTACTGACTTTCCCTCTCAGCGTGTCGGCGCCGGTTAATATTCCATACAAATTACCGGATAAACTTAATTTACTCATCCAATAGTAAGTGTTTGTCCTGAAGTCCTCAGTGGTGTTAGTGAACATGTAGCTGTAACTCGGCCCAAAGGTGAACTGGTTATTGATGACGTGTGCCAGCGCAGGATTGCGGGTATGCTGTATGCTGTCCCTATATTCCTGCGATACGTTGGCTGCATCAACATAGGTTACTTCAAATAAATCCAGCGTATGCTGAGTATGCAGGGCAGGTTTCCATTGATATCCTATAGATGCATTGAACGAATTGAGCCTGTAAAGCCCCGTACGATCGATCAGCGTATAGCCACCCTGTAAGATGGTACGCGGAATAAAGGCGTTATCCCGTGAAAAATTAAATGGCCCGATGATCCTTGGCCATGAAATGGATGGTTGTACACCAAACTGGTAAACGCTGTGATTGTTGCTGGTATGTCCGAACTGAAGGTCGTTACTCACAAAAAAATTAAGTGTAAATAGCTCGGCCCCCTTAAAGGTATTTTTGTTTCTAAAGGTCAGGTTAAACTGGGTACCACTGAAGTTTGCGGAGGTTTGCCTGGCTGTAACCTCGGCCTCTAATGATTTTCGTTTATACTGGGTCAGAAAGTAATATACATCCAATTTTGAGGAATCCTGCGATACATCTATAAACCTGTTTTTCACAAATTTAAATGGCCCCAGTTCAATAAAACGGTTTAACGAACTATTGTGCTCATCCCGGTTATATACAACTCCCGGATGCATTAATACCGTATTTTTAAACACAAAAGGCCGTACTGTGTTTTTTGGATCGATAACATTATACCATTGATATTTAACTGTTGAATCTAATTTTAACGATGTATCCTTTAACGAGTAATCAGGGTAAACGTATATGTTCCGGATGCTATAAATATTTCTGGCTAACCCCGAAATAGTGTTTTTAACAGTCACATATATGTCTACGTGATGATCTTTCCCGGTACTGTCAACCCGCATCAGCAGGTCTTCCGGTGCAAAATGAAAAAAGCCTTTTTCTTTTAAACGCGCATCAATGCGTATCCGTTCGTCTTTAATCACATTGAGGTTATACTTGTCACCCACTTTTAATAGCGATTGGCTTGCCGTGCCGGCTACCGCGGTATCGACAGGGCCCTTGCCGGTTGGAAAGGTTAATTTCCTGATGAGATAGGCAGGGCCAGGCGTGGCCGTATATACGGCTTTAGCTGTTTTATTTTTAATCACCGTATCACCGGTTACCTGTGCCTGAAAATAGCTTTCATTTTGTAATGTGTTTTGCAAAATACTACTGTTTTTCACAAGATCAACCGAACTGGCTAAAACTGGTGGCTCGCCAAAGTGGGAGTTTATATAGTGACGTAAACCTGTTTTTTTGTTGGTTTTTGTTTTTTCGTATATCCAAAGCTTTACCCGTAAGCCCAATATAGAGCCGTTGGGTTTTGGTCGCAGCAAACCTTCCAGCTCGGTTTTCATTGCTTTTGAGTCACTTTTTTTTATTGTTTTATCAGCGATCTTTACCTGCCCGCCTGTATACAGCTTTTGACCCGGCGCAAGAAACTTTGTGGTACTGCAAGCGCTAAAAAAAATAGCTATTAAAATATATGAGTATTTGTGTTTAGACATAGGTCAATTGATGGTTTGTTTAGTTGCGACAGGCTGGGTCGCTGTTGAGTCGGCTTTTTTATCCGCAGCTTTTTGTTGTTTTTTCTGGTCTTTTTGATTTTTATTATACTCTTTTTGCATTGTTCTTTCCTCGGGTGTACGCCGTTTAAATAATTCCATAAACTTATTATAGTCGTAGGTTAGAGAAAACGCTATCCCCGTCTCGACCACCTCTCCCTGAATCACAATATATTGGTCGCGTCGGTAAACGCGGACGAGATAACGGCCATCCTTTGTTAGTTTGTAGTTTACCGAGATATTACCGGCGATGTCGGTCGACTTCTGGCCGGGCTGATTTTGACCCTCCAGCTCAAAATTATTGCCGACTGTTACCGTTACCCTGTCATCTAAAAATTGCTTGGACAAGCCGACATTTAAATCCGTTCGGTTTTGCTGAACGCCGGTTGAATAATCGGCACCGGAAGATACCCCGAAAGTAAGTTGAACGCCGCCTACGTTGCCGGCCAGCTTGTTCAACTCATCGGATAGTAAGCTGCTGACGCTATTGCGCACCGCTCCCTCCAGGCCACTACCGCCGCCCAGGCTTTGAAGCGGGTTATCGCCGATAAAATGTCCCAACACCAGTACGCCCAATACCTGTTTGTTCATTTCATTCGGGTCTTGTCGTATCTGTGATAATCTTTCGTCAACCGTGTTGACCACATCCTGGGGAATAGTATACGAGCTATCGGGCAGAATAATGTCGAAGCTGATGTCGGGTTTCATCAGCTGATTTTTCATGCTAAGATCAACGTTAAACGGAAGCTTTTGCTTGTACATTGTAGCGTTATCCGAGCCGCCTAACTGATCGTTCACCAGGTCGATAGGCGGAACATTTGCTATATAAATGGCTGTAAGATTGATATTGGCGCTGGTGGGATCGCCCGTCCATGTTATTGTACTGCCTGGTTTAAAATTAAATTTCCGGTTTACGGTTGCATAATTCAGGTCGTAGGAACCCGATGCCACGATGTAGGTGCCGGTAAGATTTATTTTCCCGCTCGGGTCAATGCCTCCGTTCAATTGCCCGCCGCCTTTTATATGAACAATATCACCGTTCCTTGAATCAACAACGATATTAAAATTAGCCTCCTTATTAATTTTTACCGTAGCGGTTACATCCAGGCCGTTCAAATCGGCTTTCTTTAACGAGTCGAGTTGTTTAGCGAGCATGATGGAATCGAGCTTAGGCCCGTTTGGATCGATAAATTCGACAACGCCTTTTCGGTCTGCCACACTTTCGGTTAACGCTAAAACAGACCTCACGATCGTCTACCACCGGCGTATTGATATCGCCGCGCACCTTTATGTTTGCGTCGACAAACAGCTTTCCATAGTACAATTTATTATTCTCGGCGGTTGAATTAACCACCCTGAAGTTATTGGCCGTAATATCTATCCCAAAATCAAGGTCGGTAAAATTCTTAGTATACACAGTGCCGGTAACAACCGCTTTATTTCCAAGCGAATCGATCATTGTAAAATCATTGAACCTAACCCCGTCATTGTTAAACGTGATGCTTTCATTAGGCATCGTAAAATAGGAGTTAAGCGTAGCCACATTGAAACCCACCTGGTTGAAGTGTACATCCCCGCGCACAACCGGCGCAGACGGCGTACCTGTTATTTTTAACTGCCCGGTCAGGTTGCCGGTTGAATGCCGGATACTTCCGAAGCTAAAACCCTCGATGCTTTTCATGTTCAGGGTGATGATATCCAGGTTCAGATCCATTTTGCTGTCAGGCGCGGTATAATACAGGCCGGTTAAATTCACCTGGTTTCCCTTGCCTGTAATACGTACATCAGCTGCATAGGCGTTTTCTGTTTGGTTGTTTACCTTGAGCGCGATATTACCCACCGTATCACCTTTAAAATTAAAGTCGTTGATATTCAGGTCAGTTGTAAACACCATCGATTTTTGAAAATTGCTCAAATGTGCCTGGCCATTGATCACGCCCCCAACCTGTAATGAATCCTGTTTTGCGGCACGGGTAAGCGTTTCAATTTTAAAGTTCCTGAAATCGACAGTGACCGGCGCATTCATCTGCTGCTGGTCGCTGTTGATGCTCAACACCTGATTGTTGCTGGTGATCGAAAAATCCCTCGCCATTATGCCTTTGGTGCCAAACTGCAGCGCGTTATTGGCATTAACCGCCCATGGTGTATAATCCAATATTAACCCGTTTTGCAAAAAGCTGAACTGGTATTCGTTTGGTAAAATGCTGAACACGCCGGCAATGCGGTACCGTTCTTTTTTGGCTGCATCCCGAACTTGTAAATTCACATTCAGTTTATCGTTTTGCGCGCTGCCGGTAATACTGGTATTCAAAACGTCGATCGACGATGATGCCTTCAGCTCGTCGACCGTAAGGCTGTAATTGAGCGCGTTATTGCCGGTATTTATAGCCAGTTTTAAATTATTGACAATTTCGCTTCCGTATATCACTTTTGGCGCCGAGCCGTTTACCACCAGTTCGCCGGTTTCGCTGTTGAAATGTCCGGTTATAAGTACGGGGTCGAGCCGGGTAAGCGACGGCGCGAATTGCGTCACCAGCGGTGTTTTTATGAGATGCACGTCAAATGCAAACTGTTCGGGGGAATAACTCTTTTTACCCTTTGCGCGGGCTTTTGCGACTGCAGTGTTGAAATACTTATCCGTCACATCCTGCACAGCGGTGGCTATTTCGGTCAACTGATATTTACCCGCCATGTGCGCATAGAGCATGGGGGCTTTTAACTTTATCGTACTGCTATCGGCGTTTGCGGTTGAAACAAGGCTAATTGTATCAATTTTTATGCGCTGCTTCGGTTGAACCAGCAACATGTCGGTAAGCTTAATGTTGGCATTCAGGTAATCCGGGTTGGCGGTGGGTACATCGGCCACAATTTTGCCGTGAAAGCGCATTTCGGTTTTCGAGAAATTGAGCTTTTGCAGGTTTATACTATCCACCATAAGCGTTGCGTATACAGAAGGATACTTCTTATTCATATTTGCCTTACCGTCGAGCGAGAAATTGATGTTCGGGTCCTTCATGCGCGCGTGGGCCACATAGCTGCCATTACTGGCTGTACCACGTAGCGACAGGTTCTTATAATTATATCCTTTAACCTGCGCACTGGCCACATTGCCGTTGAACTGCAAGCTGGCTGTTTTAGGGTTGAGGCCGGCGCCTTTTATATTCGCCGTAAGACTAACCATGCCCACTGTTTGCGGTTGTTTTGTCAATGCGCCAACGTTTAAATTATTGGCCTTTATATTAGCCGAATAAATAGCAGCCCGCTTGTTGTTCCCATTCCGCATCGATGCAGTCAAATCCACAGCACCATCACTCGAGCGCAGGCCGAGGCGTGTACTGAAGCTTTTTGTTGTCCCCTTGAATGTGCCTTTAAGATTTAAATTGGCCGGAATACTTACCGATGCCGGTATGGTACCAGCAGGAACCAGCCTTGCAATATCACCGGCGCTGGTGTTGAAATCGTTAATGGTCACATCAAAGTGCGAGCGGTTTACATTCGGTAAGCCTTTTAATATAGCCGACGCTTTAATGTGCGTATTTCTTAGTCCCGTGATCTCAAGGTTCGGTATCCGCAGGTCGTTAACCTTGCCGATCACCCGCCCATTGATCAAAAACACCGATCCCGGCGCGTGCTTAAACGGTTCGGTACCAGCCAGGGATGGTACCAATAACAGCACATCCCGCAGCCCCAAGTGGCTGCCATCGAGGTTGGCATTGATGCTTAGCTTACCCAAATCGTTGCTTAATGAAACGATTGAAGGATAGCTTACCTGAAGCTGCCGTTGTATTACTGTTTGCGGCGTTTCCAGGTAGAGGTTATCCAGGTAGGCGTTTTTTGGGCCGTATAAAAATTTGGTGTGAAATTTTTTAATATCCAGGCCGCTTTTTTCGCTGAATGTGAAGTTGTTGATGGTACCCGCTATAGTCTGCGGATCGTACGATAGGGCGTCCATGTCAACATTCAGGTTGCTGATATCCATATGGGCAAAATCAAGCCCCCGTCTTATCTGGTTTTGCGCATCGTTGTCGTACTTAATATTGTCGTTTTTGAAGCTGACTTTAGCGATGGTTGCTGACCATCCCTTTCCACTCTGCGGTGAGGCAACTAGTGTATCCAGTTTCTTTATCTTTTTAACAATTTTCTTTTTCAGCGTCTCGGGCGTATAAAATACCAGCGCCGCTTTGGTATCACCCAATTCAAAACTTTTAATCGCAACCTTTTGGTTTTTAAGGTCGATCTTGTCCATATCAACCAAAAATTTGCCCAAATCAACTTTTGTACCCATCGTTTTATCACGGTAATCGATCTTTATCTTTGAGAAATCGATGGTGCCCAGGTTAAGGGTCATATTAACCGGCGCGATTGCGGTATCGGCTGCTTTTGCCTTCGCAACGGATAGTTGATTGGGCGTTTGTATGATGCGTGCGTCAACACCGGATAGCGTGATCTTCGGAATGGTGAACTTCATCTTATCCATATCAAATTCCTTGATACGGGTATCAAAATGCCCCAGCAAAAATCGGATGTCGTTGCCGGTCATCACATCTTTATAAGAAACATGAATGTTATCAAGGATGATCTTATCCAGCGAGAACTTCATGGTTGATGTTGTATCGGTGGGTTTTACCGGCTTTTTCTGCTCGCTTGAGAAGGCTTTTACAATATAATCGAAATTGAAAACGCCGTCGGCACCGCGGTGTACATTTAGCGTAATGCCCTGCAGGTTCAGCTCATTTATCTCAACTTTATGATGCAGCAGCTTCAGCATGCTGATATCGATCTTTAACTTATCGCCTGCTAAAAGCGTATCTTTTTTCTGGTCCTCGAAGTATACATCTTCCAAAACCAGCAGCTTGGGCAGCCCGAGGCTGATGTGGCCTATTTTAACTTTGGTATGAATTTTCCCTTCGAGGTAAGTAACGGCTTTACCCTTGGCATAGTTCTGGACGGCTGGTACCTGTATGAGTATTATAACCAGCAGCACCAGGAATATGATGCTCGCAATTATCCAAAGAATTGTTTTTAGCGCTATTCGTCCAAATCGTTCCAATTGTATTCGTTATTCAAAGAGTATGACTTTATATTTTTTGTATATAAAATAAAATATGATACAAAAAGTTTTATTTTTTTAAAGCCCAACTAACCATATCGCCAGCACAGTTAGCTAAGCTGCCGGAATTGACCAGTCATCCGCTAAAATGTAGCCCGACTGTTTATTTTTTTGCAGTATTTAATACCTGGTAGCCTGCCAGTTCATCCCAGCGGGCGCCGGGCGGATGATAATAAACAAGCAGCTGGTAATCATTTTCAGTTTCGAAGTGGCTTCCTTCAAGAGCGATGTTGTCTGGCTTGCCGGAGGCTTTATCCATCCAGACGTAGGTATAATCATATACGCCTTGTTTCAATAGCTGACTGTTTACAAACTTGCCTGTCGAAAGGTCAAAATGCATTTTGCTATTAT
>Ga0207072_1124_pt1 | contig 14216 bp, 11 predicted proteins | sample Alteio_BWMinHeat_68_FD_153570 | JGI IMG/M metagenome (GOLD analysis project Ga0207072, IMG submission 153570) | Enriched cells from forest soil in Barre Woods Harvard Forest LTER site, Petersham, Massachusetts, United States -... | ecosystem: Environmental > Terrestrial > Soil > Temperate forest >... | reverse complement strand
GCATAGGACTCTTCAAAGCGCAGGGGTCTATTGTCATAGGCTGAGGGTAGTCTAAAGCCAAAATCGACTAGGGATTGTTTGCGGGCTTTATCTCCATTTGCCATGGCTGTCATTTGGGGAATGGTTTGATGAGACTCGTCGATAATGAGGAGGTAGTCCTTTGGGAAGTAGTCAATTAAGCAGGGTGGGGGGTCTCCCGGCTGTCTATAGCTAAAATGGCGCGAGTAGTTTTCGATGCCTTTGCAAGTACCGACCTCCTTAATCATTTCAAGGTCGTACATGGTGCGCTGATGGATGCGTTGATGTTCGATGAGCTGATTGTTGGCCTCGAAATATGTCATGCGTTCTTTGAGCTCTACTTTAATGGTCTCCATGGCGTGCAGGCGTACTTCTTCGGGTGTGACGTGATGAGAGCTGGGATAGATGGTAACGGTATTCAGGTGGCTTCTGGTTTTGCCTGTTAAGGGATCGATCTCGGAGATCTGTTCGATTTCGTCACCAAAAAACTCAACGCGATAGGCTAGGGCATCTTCGTAGGCAGGAAAGATGTCCAAGGTGTCTCCACGGACGCGAAATGTGGATCGGCTGAAGTCATAATCATTGCGCTTATACTGCATTTCGACAAGGTGTAGGAGGATGTCATCGCGTCGTCGCTCTTGTCCTACTACGATGGTTAGGTTCATGCCGCGGTAATACTCTGGAGAGCCTAGGCCATAGATGCAGGAGACTGAGGCAACGATAATCACGTCGTTGCGTTCTAGAAGGGAACGGGTTGCGCTGAGGCGCATCTTATCGATCTGGTCATTGATGGCCATATCTTTTTCGATGTAGGTATCGGTACGCGGGATATAGGCTTCCGGCTGGTAATAATCATAATAGGAGACGAAGTACTCGATGGCATTGTTTGGAAAGAATAATTTAAATTCTTGGAATAGCTGCGCAGCTAAAGTTTTGTTGTGAGCAATGACTAGAGTGGGTTTTTGGACACGCTCGATGACATTGGCCATAGTAAAGGTTTTTCCTGAACCGGTGACTCCTAAGAGTACTTGAGCGCGCTTTCCTTGCATGATGCCGTTAGCGAGTTCATTAATTGCTTTGGGCTGATCTCCACAGGGAAGGAAGCTAGTAGCGAGCTTAAACATAGGTCCTTATGGTTGGGGAAGCCATCCTATTTTATTAGCAATTTCTAACGAAATAATGAGTAATGAGCAAATGATTGTAGCTATGAGAGCGGGCTTTCCGCCGGGGGCTTTATACCTAGATTCGCGCATTTGATGGTAGCGCCCTCTCCATACCATTAGAGCGGGCATTAGGGCTAGTAGAACGACGACTCCAAAGGCTCCGGCAGCTTCTAGAGCAGTTAAAAAGGCTCTGGGGTTGGTGGCGGCAATGATGAAGGGTGGAATAAACGCTAAAGCGATGATGAGCAGGTTTCCTTTCAGATTGCGCTGAATTTTTAATCCGTCCGCCAAAAAGTCGCATAGGCTTAAGGCAACGCCAATGAGTGAAGTGGCGATGGCAAAAAAACTGAAGGTGGTGGCTGCTGAGGCTAATAGCTGGCTCCCAATGGCAGGGGCGATGAGTGTGGCGGCATTGGCGCCCATAGCATAGCCTTCCTGTAGGCTATGGATAGGGATAATCCCGAGTGCGAGAGTTTGCCAGATTAGGTAGACGAGGAAGGGGATAAAGCTTCCGATGACAAGTGTTTTTTTTAATGCGGTCGTGTCAGCATGAAAATAATTGTACAAACTAGGAATAATAATATGGAATCCAAACGAGGTGGCGACGACAGAGACTGCTGTAAATGTATAGGACCATTCGACACGTTCTAGTTTTTCGAAGCTTATGAAGGGTCCAAGTACAAACACCATCGTGAAATAGGAGATGACTAAGCAGATCATGAGATAGCGGTTTAGATGATCGAGATGGGCTGTTCCTCTTAATAGAAGTAGCGCAAAAATAAGCAAAAGGGGAATTGCACAAAGAATTCCTAAAGGTGGAAATCCTGTGATTTCAACAAGAAAGTCATTTAAGAGTGCTCCACTTCCCGCAATGTAGGCTGTCATTAGCGCATAGAGCAAAAATAGATAAGCGCTCCAGCAGAGCAAAAATCCCGGTTTACCCAAGGTGCGCGTCGCCATTGTAATGAGGTTTGTCCCTTGGCCAGTCCAGGTATTAACCTCCAAAAAGAGGAGAGAGGTATAGGCCATAAAAATCCAAAAAAAGACAAAGAGCAACACAGAGGGTAGATAGCCTGCTATCCCCATAGATATAGGCAGAGCAAGGATGGCTGCTCCTATTGTCGTTCCTGCGACAAGTAGGATGCCTCCAATAAGTTTTGTCCAGCTGTGCATAAATTAATTTAGATCTTCTGTTTTTCGATTTTTCTCTGCTCTTGTCCTAGCCTTCCTATTTCATAGCCTTCGAAATCGACAAATTTAAAGAAACGTTCAAATGCAGGAATAACATGGCAGACTTGTCGAGCAATTTCTTGCGCGATATGACGGTAGGAGGGATGTCCTGCCGCTGCGGAACGGAGTTCGCAAAGCCATTGCAATGCGCGTAAGTTAGCATGGATATACCAACGGATATGGTATCCCATCGGGACGACATACTGTGCCTCTTCAGGCAGTTCTGCGGCAATAAGGTCATACGTTTCTTTAGCGCGGAACATAGCGTTGTTGTAGTCATCTTCCATGGCAGTGCCTTCTAGCTCTGGTGGAAGATGGAATCCATAGTCGCAGGTAAGCAGCTGTTTCTCTTGCGTCAAGAGACGGTGGCGATGAAGATCGCGATAGGCGCCATAATCGCCAACGACTTCAAAGGTAAAGGCAGCGTGTTCAAGGGCACGTGGAGACTTATGCCGACGGTGTTCACGGCTTAGAGCTGCCGCGTCGAGGATACGAGAGATATCTTCTTCGCTCAGATGTTTGCATTGACGGCGCAGATCGCTTAATCCGCGGTTGCAGAAGGGGAACAGAAGGGCTGCAGCAACCTTAGCAGGGCTGTCGGGATCATATTCGATCAAACGCACACCATTGGCAAAAGAACGGTCAGCGCCACCCGAAAACATGGCCGAGACTTGAGTGAGTTCGTTGTTCATGTTTTCGAAAAACGAACTGTAGCTTGTGTGTGTACGATGTTCAGCATGGGCCCGACGCACGAACGAAGGAATGATTTTCGCCAGTTCATCGCAAGACCGTTTGCCGATCTCTTGGATTTCTGTAAGGTTATGACAGTGCAGCTTGTGCAAGAGCCCTTCATAAAAGCGCCCATTACCGAAGACACCCACATTGGTGAGCGTAGAAGCGGGTAATAGGCCGCGTAAGCAGTCGAGAACTTTAGCTCTCAAAGCGGCTCTGTAAGCTGCTGCAGAAATAGCTGGATCCTTTGGCATCTCTTTTTCAAAAATTTCGCTCAGAAGTGGAATTAATCGACTGTAGGTTTCGAATAGATGATTACAGGTGTCCGTATAGACATCGCGAAATGCGGAGGTCATTAAGATAGGGTCTCGATAAAACTGGTATTCGCCATTGACCTTCTGATCGAAATAGACATAACGGGTCGATTTTTCAAGCGGAGATCCGCCGATACGACAGTCCTCAATCGCCTTTGCAGCTAACATTGAGATGTTTTCGGCAGCAAGATGAGCGCCACCTAATTCGCCGATAGAGTCGTCGCCATAGCCGTCGAGGATTCTATCATAAAAATTTTGCGCCTTTTGAATGGCATCTTGTTGGATTTGAGCGTTATTCGACCCATCGTTAGATCCGGCGATTTCGGAGAAGTGAGTCTCTTCATTATTGCCGATAAACTCTTTGAGCAGCAGGGAACGAATTCCTAGCGAAGAGCGAGAATATCTTGAAAAGAGAGCGCCTTTGATGACTTCAGGTAAATTTCTGAGCGCAAACACATGCCCATGCGTGTTGGTAACATATCTTTCAAGGATACGTCGTTGAGTTTCAGTAAATTCCTCATAATCATCAGTCAACATTTCTTATCTCCCTATTGAATCTACCTAATAAGTTACCTTCGTTGCGGAATTTTTACCAGATAAGAAAAAGCTAAAAAATTTCGTGCCCGTGCCCGTGCCCCTGCCCGTGCCCGATTTGCCTTGCGATTTTATCAACACACATTCAAAATTTGATTTTCGTGCAGGGGCAAGCGCAGGGGCTTCAATGGAACTAATAGAAGAAAATTTATTGAAATGGAACCAAATGGGGCTATTTCCCGGGCCATTAGAAGCGCCGGAAGAGTTTGTCCGCCGTGTCCGTTACTGTCTCGATCTCATGCATACATTAGCTGAAGAGAACAACGAGCTTATCCCGGGCAGCACGGTGGAACACGCCGACCGCGAGCTAACATTTGAAGCTTGGAAGCTGACGCAATCCTCTTACGGCTTTGCGCCGCTATGGGCGCCTCTCTTTTTCAGCAACTATCGCTTAGCCCCTTGGCATGGAGGATGTGCTTGGATTTTCCAAGTTCGCACCGATACTCCCTTAGGTGCATTATTTCAGTTGCGCAGAGAGTTTAAGACCAAAGAGACATTTCTGCGTATTTATCACCGTTACGTCCTACTTGCTCATGAAGCAGTTCACGTGGCGCGCATGGCTTACGAAGAGCCTAAGTTTGAGGAGTTTCTAGCTTACCGTCTGTCACCTAATCTGTTTCAACGGGTAGCCGGTCCTTTGGTCCAATCTTCTCGCGAATCGGGTCTCTTTTTTTTACTGATTGTGCTATTGCTTGTCTTGGATGTAGCATCCCTAAGTTTTGGGGTATTTGTCACACCGTTGGTATGGCTGCATGCTGCCCCAGTCATCATGGTGATGATGGCTCTAGCTAGGCTTTGGGTACGACATGGGCAGCTCAATACTCTTATCAACACGCTGCGTACAGTTTCTGCTTATCCTGAAGCAATAGCGTGTCGCATGACTGACCGTGAGATTATAGATTGGGGAAAGATGTCCTCACAAGAAATTGTTACGCATGCAAAAAAGTTATCGGAAAGTTCATTAAGATGGCGAGTGATCTATAAAGCCTATTTTATAGAAAAGGAGCGTTAGAATGACTCTTCAAGGAATATTAGGCAGTTTTTCCTCTTATGCAACTCAAGCGCAACTTGAGGGAATGAGCTTCAAGGAACACTGTCCATGCAAAAGAAGCCTATGGACTATCTTCAGCACCTATGCCTATCGAACGTATGTCTCTCTCACTACTCAAACGAACTACTTCAATGATTCTACAATAGCTTTAGAACTGTCTATTAGGGAAGCCGAAGTTCAAAATTCTCTGAAAACAGTATTAGGCTCCTTTGAAACAGCGATGGTTAAGTCGCAAACGGAATTTTTTAGGCCATATTATGAACGTGCCTCTCAAGATCATTCCCTCATCCGAAGTTTATGCTGTTTGATTGTGAACTATGGAGATAAGGCGCTAATCAATGCTTTCTTGGTAGATTCTTTATGGTTAAAGCTAGACTCGAAAGAGCGAGAAGAAATATTAGGCAAGGATAGTTGGGAAGCATACTTGAGCGATGAAAATCATAAGGAAAATTTTTTAGATCATATTAATAAATATGAGTATGGTAAGGCCCTACGTCTCTTTAAGACATTTTCGTTCACGCCTAATTTTCAAATGTATGTGGATGCTCACAATGAAAACAATTCATACCCTGTTATTGCTCTAGCTGGATTTATTAGATATCTTCACCAGCACAAAGAAAAAAATTTAATTCACCAAATATTGAATGACATTCATGCTAAATCTAAAGATATTTTTTATAACAGTTCTGGAATAGTCTTTAAACCTGAGCATGAGTCTACATACCCGTATCATGCTTTAAAAATATTTATTCCAACTCAGTTGGCAGCTCTAGATTTTGCAATCCTCTCCAAATACTGCGGTGTCGATATCAAAAAATCTCTTAAGCATCCAGAATGGCCTTACAAGCGGCCATCATTAGATGGTCTTGATCTTTCGAAAGAGCCTAATCAAAGTGATATTAGAACTTTATTAGTTAAGGGAGCTTATTACTGGGTCATTTTTAATACGATCAAAAAAGATATTGAGAATGACCTTTCAAGAGGTCTATGGTTAAAATGTTTTAAAAAGGCACTTTTTCAATACGTAGAGGAATATGGGTGGCGTGCAATAGATTCTACATATTTAAAAAACGATATTAATATTGATGAAAGCTATAACACAAAAGAAAAAGAGGCAATTTTAGATTTTTTTCTCTCTTCAGAGGATCAGTTTGATCAGCAGGCTTGTCATGTCTTAAAGACACTTCAAAATGAGCATGAAGATTTTGCGCTCCTCCTTCTTAAGAACTACCCAGGGCTAGTTCAAAGTATTTCCGAACCCATCGAATTTGCCCGTCAAAGAGGCTGGCTGCGGGTTACCAGAGAATTTTTGGAAGTAAAAAAAGAACTAGAACTCTGTATCTGGTTAAATGATCTTCCTGAAAAAGAGTTTATCTTCTTGCCATTGATTAAACATCATAATTGTATTCTCCGTACAGATAGCGAAAGTTTAAAAAAGCTCTTTTTGCAAAGGTTTCCTAAAGATAAGCTTTTAATCCCCATTCAAAGAGACTATTTCCAATTTTGTCTTAGTACAGTTAAACATAGAGAAGTGAGGCCTCAGCCGCAAAAATCTGAAGAGGACTGCATCAAGGATTGCGATATAGGAGGTTATTTAGACATACTCATTGAATCAAAAAATACAGTAGAAAGTCACGTACAGAAGCTTTACAATTCTGAATTAGAAACTGTAGAGAACCTTAGTTTTTATAGAGATGCGCTTATTATTCTTTTTAATTTAGGTTTAGATCTTCAAAAGCGCGTTGATGAAAATAATAACACTCTTCTCTATCATGTATTAAAAGAGAACCCTATTGAGAATAGAGTCACTAATAACAATAATAGCAAGGAAGATAATAATAATATTAAATATTTAGCTTTTAGCCACATCGACGAATTTTTCAAGGCAATGGACCGTCGTAACTACCAGGGAAGCAATTGCTGGAATTTGATCAGTTCAGTGAAATTGCCAACTCTTCTTGAAATTTTTAATAAAATTCCTTTTGCTAGTGATTATTTATATTCTCTAAGTCATGAAGCAAAAGTGGAGTTAAGAATGGCAGATAATAAAATAATCGATCTAACAGCAGCACTGTCTACAAAATTAAACCTTTCGTTTTCAGAACAGAGTGGGCATTATTTCAATTTACTTAAGGATCTAATAGAGTCGAATTGTCATGAAGCCGCCAAATGTATTGTACACTCGATACCAAATATAGAAGAAATGATTTACTATTTACTGCAATTTCATAGGGACTTAGATGTATTAAAGTGTATATTAACATCTGGAGCTCGGTGGAATAGGGCTTATAGTGATAGTTATTGTGGAGGCAATTTTCTCCATTGGTGTGTCTACTGGTCTTTAAAAGACTTTGTAAAACCTTTTGTAAAAGCAGGTGTCTCTTTAGGCGCTCACGATTCTAGGGGACTAACCCCTTTGCAAAATGCTGTAAGGGATGGAAACCTAATCATGGTAAATGCCATCTTAGAAGCTGCTAAAGAACCAGGTTCAGGGTACAGTCTATTTCTCATAGGCTATACCGACGCTGTCACAATGTCGTATAGCTCTCAACAAGAAATCAGAGATGCATTATACGCTGTTAAGCAATCAGATTTTGCTGTAGTATAGCCCTATGCAAAAAAAAATATTAGTCACAGGAGCAGCTGGGTTCATCGGATTCCACCTAACTCGCCATTTTCAGGCTTTAGGTGACCATGTCATAGGAATAGACAACTTTAATTCCTACTATGACCCCTCTCTAAAACATGCCAGAGCTGCTATGCTTGCAAAAGAGGATATTAACATCCTGACACAAGACATCGGCGACTATGAAGCTTTGAAATCGCTAATCCAAAAAGAAAAGATTACGCACCTTGTCCACATGGCTGCCCAGGCAGGTGTGCGCTACTCGACCGAAAAGCCTCATGAGTATCTCAAGGCTAATGTCGATGGGTTTTTGAATATCTTAGAACTCTGTCGTGCCTTTCCAGACCTATCTCTCGTCTATGCCTCCTCATCCTCAGTCTATGGACTAAACACCGACAAACCATTCCGCATCGAAGACCGCACCGATCATCAGGCCAGCCTCTATGGAGTCACTAAAAAGTGCAACGAATTAATGGCCTTTACCTATCACCACCTTTATGGCGTGCGAAGTACAGGATTGCGGTTTTTTACCGTTTATGGACCCTGGGGAAGGCCCGATATGGCCTATTTTCGGTTCACTAAGGCGATGCTTGAAGGGGCAGAGGTTCCACTCTATAATGGCGGAAAGATGGAGCGTGACTTTACCTATATCGATGATATCGTCGATGGAACAGCAGCAGCCATTAATCGAGTGGAGGATTGCGCCCTTTTTAATTTGGGCAATCACCATCCCGAAAAATTAATGAAATTGGTCGAAATTCTTGAAAAATGTCTAGGTGTTAAAGCAAAAACTCGGTTATTACCTATGCAACTCGGCGATGTTACCTCAACTTATGCAGATATTAGCTCCAGCCGAGACATTTTAGGGTTCGAACCAAGGGTTTCTCTCGAAGAGGGAACCGAAAGATTTGCAAAATGGTACCGTGATTATCATTCTGGTCTTTTCAAATAAGACAGAAATATTTATGGTGAGCTTTTACGTTTGACTTTATCTGGAAAAGCGTGACATGCAGAGATACATATTATTACTCCTTCTCTCTATGGCCCTGGTAGGTTGCTGCGGCTTTAGATCGACATTTTGTCAATACCCCTACAAGGCCTATTTTAAAAAGCCTACAGAAGAACAGGCCGACTTAATCAATCGTGCAGCCCTTGTCGACATCATTTATGGATGGGGAGCACAGCTACGCTATGATAGAGGGATACTACTCTGCAGTTCTTGCGCAGTTTTTGATACCAAAATCAAAAAAATCCGCATGGAGTTTAACTCACAAGATCTTTTAGAACTTATTGAAGCCAGAAAACTCCTCGTTTATATCGTTGAGGGTCTCTTAAGAAGAGTCAATAACTATATCGGCATTGAAGGAGTCATGTCTATACGGCCTTTTTCGTTCGAGCAGATTGAAATCGTCATCAACTTCGAAAGTTTCCATGGCCTATTTGTCGATAATCAATATAATGGCCGTACCACACTATTGGCTGGAATCGCTTCTTATGCCGACTTCAGTGCTTATAACTCCCAAGTCCCCATCTTTGGTTGTAAAAAAGAACCCTATCTTCTCAGCAAACAGCTAGTCGAAATCGAAGAGAGAGTAAAAACTCCCTATATTCGTGAAGCTCATCGACCCGAATTAAATCATATTAAAGAACGCTATGCTCCAAGAGAAGTCTTCAGACAATACTTCCTTCCTAGGAGATAACTAGTTTGCTAGCTAACGGATGGCATGCTACAATAAAGTTGTACTAATAACGTATTTTGGCGTGCCATGCCCAGAGAAGAAGAAAATATCTTTCAAGCAGCTTCCAATAAATTACGGCAATCTCAGCCATCTACTCCTGGGAAACCTATTGCTAAAGCCCCCTCTGTAAATAAAGATACAATTTGGAATGATCCTGAATTAGATGCCATGATGAAGCGCTTGAAGCATATGAACGATACCATCCGCGAAGCCTTTAATTCAGCAGCACGTCAGATGGGTAAAACTCCCGAAGAGCTCCATCAATGGCTAGAGGATGAAAAAAATCTTTTACCTTCTGAAAGGCTTCTTCTTAGAAAGCTAACGCAAGAGCTAAATTCACAAGTTTCTATGACTGCTCGCGACCCAAAAAAATTGAGAAAAGCAGATTATGAAGTACAGCAAGATATCAGAAACCGCAGAGCAAAAACCCTAGGTTCCAGAAAAAACTGGATACCAATGTAAGGAGCTGGGCAAGTATAATTTTTCATTTAGACAACGCGAAAGCTCCCGCGGTTAAGTGATCGAAAAAGCCCCAATATTGTATAATATGGGGGCTTTTTCGATCACTTAACCCCGGGGCTTTGGCGCAGTCTAAATGTGAAAATTATACTTGCCCAGCTCCTAATTTTCGGAGAATTCATGGATCAGAAACGCATACAAAAACTCGTCCTTTTTATGCCACCTTTTAGCCAGTACAATGTTCTGCATCATTTTACCAAACAGATGCATGCTGCCTTTGAGCGCGCTGGCATTGACTGCCGATTGATAGAAGCTAAATACAATAACCCAAAACCTTTTTTGGAAGAGCTTTTTAAAGATAAGCCAGACGCTACGTTTTCATTTAATGGCCTTCTGCCTGATGACAAAGGAAATTTTTTCGCCGACATGGTCAAGATACCCCATATTGCCTGCCTTGTCGATTCACCTAACCGCTATCTCAAGCTCATTACAAGCCAATATACTATTGTGACCTGCCCAGACCATTTTGGATGTGAGTTTTTCCAAGGGATAAATTTCAAAAAAGTTTTACATCTACCCCACGGCGTAGGCAAAGATGAAACACATCCTAGCGATAGCGTAAGACCTTATGATGTCGTTTTATTAGCCTCATGCCTCGATTATGAAAACGTTTTAGCAGGATGGCGTAAACAGTTTTCTCCAGCCCTTTGTGAAGCTATGGAAGAGGCTGTTGAGGTCACCCTAAGTGATAATCATACACCCTATGTTCAAGCCTTTGTCAGCGCTGTAGACAGACAGCTCTCTAAAGGCGCCCCTATTGACACCGCTGCACTTAACTATCCTACAATCTTTGAAGCCATTGAAGACTATCTCAGAGCAAAAGATCGCATCGAGCTCGTCAAATCCATTAAGAATGCCAAAGTCGATATCTTTGGAGAGGGTACGCCCACAGCCAATTGGAAAAAGGTTCTAGGCGATCAGAAAAATGTCACCATCCATAAGGGTGTGGATTTTATGAAAGCCATGGAAATCATGAAGCAGTCCAAGATACTTATTAACTGCAATCCCGTTTTCAAAGAAGGAGCCGACGAGCGCATTTTCACTGGGATTAGCCTAGGAGCTTTAGTTATCACGAATGATAACAGCTTTATCCGCAAACACTTTGAAGATAAAAAGAGTATCGTTCTTTATAAGTTTGGCGATTGGAAAGATTTTAATGATAAAATTGATTATTACCTTGCTCATGAGAAGGAGCGCCAGGCTATTGTCAACAAAGGAAAGGATATTGTAGCTAAGCACCACACATGGGACAACCGCGCTCACACACTACTTAAAGAGCTCCCAGCCTTCCTTCAAACCTAACAGACAACTCTTTGAACGAGCGAAGCGAGTTCCTTGGAGTGCGTGCGCTCTGCGCCGCCTTTGATAACTAAAGGCGGCGCAGAGCGCACGCACTCCAAGGAACTCGCTTCGCTCGTTCAATTTAATTAATTGCGTTAGAAGCCGACGGCGTTGCGAGCGCGATCGACGATAGGCCTAGCAATAGCTCTAGCTTTTTTTGCCCCTTCGTTAAAGATGCGGTCAAGCTCTTCAGGATGGCTCATCAGCTCTTGATAGATTTTATAGGCATCTCCAAGAGCTGAGCGAATGACCTCGAAGAGTTCTTTCTTCATCTGGCCCCAGCCTATGCCCTTAGCATAATGTGCGCGCATCTCTTCAATTTGGTCCTTTGCCGCAAACCCTTGATAAATGGCAAAGAGGCTTGAGCTATCAGGGTCTTTGGGAGCTTCTGGAGGACTAGTATCAGTAACGATGCGGTTAATGCACTTTAGCATCTCTTTTTCAGGCTGAAAAAGTGCTATAATATTTTCATAGCTTTTGCTCATCTTCCTTCCATCAAGCCCAGGTATCACAGCAACTTCCTCTTTCACAATCACTTGAGGTAGCTTCAAACACTCTCCATGGCGAACATTAAAACGTCGGGCGATGTCTCTCGTGATTTCAAGATGCTGCACCTGGTCCTTACCCACCGGCACAAAATCAGTATCAAACGCAAGAATGTCAGCAGACATCAGGATAGGGTAGTTAAAAAGACCCATATTGACCCCATCATCGAGGTCTTCATTGCCTGCTTCCTGATTTTTTTGAGTGATTGCCTTGTAGGCATGAGCTTGATTCATCAAAGACTTAGGCACCGCATGAGCTAATAAACTATTTAATTCCGAGATTTCAGGGATGTCAGATTCACGGTAAAGAATTGCTTGATGGGGATCTAGCCCCAGAGCAATCCAAGCAGCAGCGGCTTCATAAGTATACTGCCGCAAAAGTTCTCGATTCTGGATAGTGTTAAGAGCATGAATATCGGCCATAAAATAGAAACAGCGCGTTTGAGGGCGTTTCATAAGCTCTAAGGAAGGCTTAAGCATCCCTAAATAGTTGCCAAGGTGGGGTGTACCACTAGGCTTGATACCGGAAAGAATTGTCTGCATGCTAAAAACTATACCGATGCGAAATAATAATTGTAAATTACTATCTGTCCTATTAATATTCACGCCAATGCGAAATTTAAAAGAGTGGTTTAGAGATAACGCCAGAGATCTACCCTGGCGTGGAGAGCCCTCTCCCTATGAAGTATGGGTATCCGAGGTAATGCTGCAACAGACGCAAGTCGCTGTAGTCATACCCTATTTTCTTCGCTGGATGGAACATTTTCCAACAATAGCTCAACTCGCCGCCGCACCCGAAGAGGATGTCCTCAAATTGTGGGAGGGCCTCGGCTACTATAGCCGTGCGCGTCATTTGCACGCAGGTGCAAAACAGGTCATGAACGAGTATAGTGGACAGCTTCCCAACGATCCAAAATCCCTGCAGAGCATTCGAGGATTAGGCCCTTATACCGTAGGAGCTATTCTCAGTTTTGCTTTTAAGCAAAAAGCAGTTGCCGTAGATGGTAATGTTTTGCGAGTATTGGCCCGCTATTATGCTGTCCAAGAGGATATTAGCAAAAGTACAACAGTTGCCTATTTAAAAGATAAGGCGTTAGAGTTACTTCCAGACGAAGAGCCTTGGGAAGTTGCTGAAGCCCTTATTGAGTTAGGTGCGACGGTTTGCACGCGTCAGCCCCAATGTCTTAAATGTCCTATAAAATATGGTTGTCAGGCTTTCCAGAAGGGAATCAGCGCTGAACTCCCCATCAAGAAAGAACGACCAGCGACAATCAAATTACATCGTTTGACAGCTATCCTAGAAGCTGAGAAGCATGTGCTTCTTCGAAAGGTTAAAAAGGGGAAGATCATGGCTGGCTTATTTGAGTTTCCCTATCTGGAAGTGGATAGCGCTCCTAAATCTGCTGACGCACTCATTCAATGGATTCAGACAACTTTGGGGCTTGAAGTGCAGGCGATTAACCCCTGCTTACAGACTAAACATAGCTTTACTCGCTATCAAGCAACTTTGTACCCATACCAAATCCACTGCAAAAAGCTTCAAACCTGCGATGGCTATGACTGGTATAGCTTTGAAGAGCTCCAAAAGTTAACGTTTCCCTCTGGGCACCGCTCACTCTTATGCCACATCAATTTTAACGCAGAGACGCAAGGACAAGGACGCAAAGACAGGGGACAAGGACTTTTAGGACAATGAGGACTTTGAGGACAAGGACATTAAAACGATTGTCCTTGTCCTCAAAGTCCTCATTGTCCTAAAAGTCCTTGTTCTTAAGTTTGGCGTTGGCTTCTCTTAGCTTTAAGTATTTGTAGAAGGCAGTGTGGCCATTGTAGGCTGATATGACAAAGCCCTCGTAGCCGCCGAGAATACCCTTTTTAAGAACATAGCTCTTAAAAAAGGTAAACAAAGCGTGCCCTAGAGCAGTGGTTAAGCTAGCTTTACGCTTTCCGGCATTCTGCTGAGCAAAGAGATCGCTATAAAGCTGCATTTTAGTTAGAAAATCGCTAATACTATCGTAGGAGTAGTGCATAAAAGGTTGCTGCATCTGTACGATCTCCAATCCATCCGTGATAATCTGTTCATGCACTTGCGCATCGCTAAAACGCGTTTTATTTCGATTATACAGCCTATATTGCCTATCAGGATACCATCCACACCAGCGGATAACACGACCATTAAAGATATTATCTCTTGGAAACGCATAAACTGTGTTTTTATGCAGAGGAGTGGAGAGAATCTCTTCAGCCATGGCAGGAGTCACCATTTCATCGCTATCGATAGAAAGGATCCAATCATTTTTTGCTAATGATGATGCTACATTGTGTGTGGGACCAAATCCTATAA
>Ga0207072_1122_pt1 | contig 14420 bp, 16 predicted proteins | sample Alteio_BWMinHeat_68_FD_153570 | JGI IMG/M metagenome (GOLD analysis project Ga0207072, IMG submission 153570) | Enriched cells from forest soil in Barre Woods Harvard Forest LTER site, Petersham, Massachusetts, United States -... | ecosystem: Environmental > Terrestrial > Soil > Temperate forest >... | reverse complement strand
GAGACTGCATTTTCTCGAATATCGAGTGTCCGGATGGCTACGTTGAAATCGCATTCGCCGCTGGATGCGTCCATCCACCCGATGGCGCCGGTATAGATTCCACGTGGGCGCTGTTCGAGGAGATCGATCAATTCCATGGCTCTTCCTTTGGGACATCCGGTAATTGATCCTGCAGGAAAGCAGTCGTATAGTAACTCTAGAGGGATTTTATCAGGTAGAGCCTGGCCTTGTACTACAGAGTAGGCGTGAAAGACATTTTTATACCCTTCAATAATTCTTAAATGAGGAACCTCTACACTACCAGGTAGGCATACTTTGCTTAGATCATTGCGCATAAGATCGGTAATCATCAGCAGCTCAGCTTGTTCTTTGATGGAGTGCTGAAGGTATTGCAGGTGTCGCCGGTCTTCTTCGGGAGTGGATCCTCGTGGTGAGGTGCCTTTAATGGGCCTGGATTCTAAAATGCCGTCTTTTAGTTTTAGAAATCGTTCTGGAGAGAGTGAGGCTATGGAACGGTTTTTCGTATGTATATAGGCCGCAAATGGGGGAGGATTTGCTAAAAACATATGTGTAAATAGGCTGTAGGGGTGGCAAACGCCATGTAGATCGAATTGGTGTGAAATATTTACTTGATAGGTTTCGCCCGCTTTAATCCACTCTAAAACAGTTTCAAGCTGCTGATAATAGGACTCGGGAGAAACCATACCTCTTTTTGAAGAGAGAGAATGAAAATTTCTTTTTGGTTCCCAATAGTTATATTCTCCTTTAATTATATCTACAAGCAGCTTACTTTCACGGAAAGATAGGTCATCAAATAGGACATACGCTGTATCTGTTTTATGATTAACCTCTAGAACTAATCCTGGGCGCACAAAGAATGCTAAATCCCCTCCAGAAGACCTTTGAGGGATTTTGACTCCAGGCACAGACCAACGCCCTAATTCATATTCTAAAAAACCAAACCATTTTCCTTTATTGGTATGATTAATGAGGTGTGCCCAAGGATTACTAAACTGATGGCGGGCAGGTATTGTGACGATTTCTCTAGGAAAGAGTCCTAAAAATGATTTTTCAGTTGTGGGCCTATTGCCGCCAGATAGTAACAGGACAGTACCCTCTTCATCTGCAAACTGTCCTGCTAATGCGATGAGCTGTTCTTGAGTGGGGGCCGGAAAAGGGATCGTTTCATTCATTAACTTTCAGGCGCTTTCATATTATGGTAGACAGCATCCACATCGTCAAGATCTTCTAGCCATTCGATGAGGGCCAAATTGGATTGCATATTTTCTGGATCGCACTCTACTTCTGTTTTGGGCCACATTTCTAATTCTGCTTGTGAAGTCTGAAAGCCTTTAGTGTTTAATGCATCTTTAACTGTGTAGAGGGAACTGGGATCTGTTGTGATGATATATACCTGCTCTTCTGCGCTAAAATCGTCTGCTCCTGACTCTGTAGCGGCCATGAAGAGGTCATCTTCATTCGCTTTCTCTTTTGAGACATGCAGGACTCCTTTGCGTTCAAAATTAAATGTGACAGAGCCTGGTGTTGCAATAGTGCCTCCACGCTTATTAGTTGCGATACGCATATCTGAAGCTAAGCGGTTTTTATTATCTGTCATGGCCTCTACAACAATTCCTACGCCACCATGTCCATATAATTCGTAGGTGCAATCGACATAATCGGCTTGATCTGCGCTTGAAGCTTTTTTAATGTTGCGATCGATGACATCGTTGGGAACGTTTTCTTCACGAGCTTTTGAAATGGCCAATCTTAGCCTGGGATTGCCTTTAGGATCGGCTCCCCCTACTTTGACCGCGCTGATAATCTCTTTTGCGATGCGTGTGTAGATCTTTCCTTTTTTTGCATCAGAACGCTCTTTGCGATGCTTAATGTTTGCCCATTTGCTGTGTCCTGCCATAATTTCCTCTAGTCGAATAGTGCGTTTTGGTTCTCTCCCATCCATTGCTGGACAGCATCAAAGTAGCGGAATTTCTCTTCCTTTGCCTTGAATTCTTTTGTGTGAATACGATGTGTTCCTTTGGCATCTACGTAGGAAGGGCAAACGTGGTGGAGCATCTCATGGTAGATAACGAAGCTTACCAAAAATTCGGGAATAGTCTGTGTGTCTAAAAAGCGGTTCACTTTGATCAATTTTAGCTGATCGTGAAATAGCCCTAATGTTAAGCGTGAGCGTTGTGATTTTGAAACGCGTTTTTTGCCAAACCAGGTGATTAGTAGGTTTAGTGAACCTGAAAAATACTCGTGATTGACCTGATCATAAAGTTCTTCGAGATCAAAGCAATCTCCGGTAGTATAGAGCTCTGAACGGTCTACTTTGTGCGAATAGTCGAGGGTTTTTAAGCTCTCTTCTATGTAGTTTCTGACCTCTTTAGGTACGCTATCTTTTTTTTGACTCAGGTAGCAGGCAAGCACTTCCATCACATTTCCTGGCGCATCTAAAAAAATGCGATGCAGTGAAACTTTGGTGCAATCGGGCTCCCACTTTACGCTAAGCATGGTAGAGCGATTGTCATTGATTTTTAAAAGTAGCTTATTTCCTAGCAACCGTTGTAGGTGCTCTTGAAATGAATGTTTCATAGTTTTTAAAATTATTATATTATAAATAACGTTCCATAAACACTCGGCCGATATACTCGACCTCACCCGTTTTGGGCCCTTCTGCATGATGCATCTTTACCCAATGCGTCTGCCGCCCAAATTCTGCAAATCCAAATCTGCGGTATAACCGTATTGCAGGATTATCGGCATAAACCTGCAAATGTAAAACTTCTATTTTAAAACGCTCTTTCGCCATATGCAGCAAGGAGTTCAATAATTGGCTGCCAATACCTTGTGCACGCGCTTCTGGAGCAACAATAATTCCAAATTCACACTGATGGGCCAAATTGCGGTAGGGCTGTAAATAGAGTGTTGTTAATCCTACCGGCTTGCCATCTATCGTTGCGGTCAAGCTGCAATGGTACCTTGCAAAACTTATCCAGCGCATGGTTGCATCTTCAATTTCAACAGCATCGCTCATCGGAAACCAGCGCATCACTGTCGGATCTGAAAGCCAGGACTTCAGATACGGACCGTCTTCAAGTGTGCTAAAACGTATTTCTAACCCTGGAACATGCTTAAGCTCTACTTTTTCACTGCTCATCCCAACTCCATCAGATAGGCGTTGACAAATTCATCGATTTCTCCATCCATGACCGCGAGGATATCCCCTTTCTCTACTTTTGTGCGAGTATCTTTCACTAACGTATACGGTTGGAACACATAATTTCTTATCTGGCTTCCCCAAGCGTTATCTTTTTTCTCTCCGCCTAATGCATCTATCTTGGCATTGCGTTCAGTCAGCTGAATCTCATATAACTTGGAGCGCAGCATCTTAAAACAGGTCTCTCTGTTCTGTATTTGGCTGCGCTGATTCTGGCATGAAACAACAATTCCGGTAGGAATATGTGTTAGCCTCACGGCAGAATCGGTCTTATTTACATGCTGCCCACCAGCTCCTGATGAACGGTAAGTGTCTACGCGCACATCGTCTGGCCTGATCTCTATTTCAATATCGTCCTCTATTTCGGGCGAAACATCCACAGATGCAAAACTGGTATGGCGCTTGGCATTAGCATCAAAAGGAGAAATCCTGACTAATCTGTGAACCCCTTTTTCCGCTTTTGCATACCCATACGCAAAAGGCCCAGTAAACTTCATGGTGATGCTTTTTAATCCTGCTACATCACCATCTAAAGTATCTACAATCTCTACTTCCCAATTCTTGCGTGCAGCCCAACGTTGATACATGCGTGCTAGCATCAGTACCCAGTCGCATGCTTCTGTTCCGCCTGCTCCAGAATTAATCGTCAGGTAGCAGTTCTTGTTGTCAAGCTCACCAGAAAGCATACGGCGCACTTCCAAATCAGAAAGTATGCTCTCAATAGTGGTTAATTCTTGCAACAAGTCGGCATAAAATGGGGGATCTTGCGTCTCATCCACTTCTGCTAAAAGGTCGCGTACATCTCCAAAACGTCTTTTCAGTGCTTGACAGGGTACTGTCCAGACTCTTAACTGATTGCATTCGGCGATAACTTTTTGGGCAGCCGCATTGTCGTCCCAAAATTGCTGCTCCTCCATAATTCTCTCTAATTCAGCGACTTTTTTCTCTTTTGTAGGGATGTCAAAGACACCTCAAAAGATGCTGTAATCTTCGATCTGCTTGAGTCAGCCTTTCTTGGAGCTCGCTATTCATAGAACCTCTATAATTTAATGGGAATTGGAAACGAGAATACCAAAATCCTTGCATAAAGTCAAAAGGCTATGGCATATTAATTGTAAAACATCTCACTATGAACACCTTTTACTCGAAACTTGTCTCTCTTCCTATTCTATCTCGTTCGAAGGGATCTATCTGCGAAAAAAAAGGGACCTATTCCTGGTTAACAGAGCGCCATATCCAAGCACTTTGGTGGGAGCGTGCCTTTTTTCGAGATCTATGCACTCAAGATGGGCAACCTATTACGGTTCTTTCGCCAGGCCAATGGAATGCTAATAGTGGTCCCGATTTCCGAAAAGCCCATCTCCTTATTGGAAGTCAGGAGTTTCGCGGTGATGTCGAGATCCATTTAACGGATGATGGATGGACGCAACATCATCATGATGAAAACTCAGCTTATAATCAGGTCGTTCTGCATGTCTCTTTTTGGGAGCCAGTGGATGCAAAGCCACTCATTACCCAAAATGGCAAAGAGATCCAAAGAGTATACCTACATGATAAGTTGACTATCACTCACGAAAAAATTCCACAGTTCATCGATATCGATCTCTATCCTTATAAACCCTATCTCGGTTCGGGAAAATGCTCTTCGTCAGTTTTTAACCGACTTGATCAGAACCAAGCTGAGAATTTTTTCGCTAGCGCATCCCTATGGAGGCTCCATAAAAAAGGGGAGCATATCCTAACACTGGCTCCTACTCTCAAAGATGCCTTTGGAGCTGCCCTGGCAAGAGCCTTGGGCTTTCCTGCAAATAATCTTAACTTCCTTAGCCTCTACCAAAAGCTCTTGCCTCTGCGTCAACAAGGTTCTCCCATTCTTTTCCAGGCACTCGCTTTAGGTGCCTGTGGGTATTTTGACACTGACAATCCATCGCATTGGATAAAAAATCCCTTTTACGTGCATTTAAAGGAATTATTTAACAAACAGCAGCACCTCCTCCCAGACAAAATCCAACTCTCCCCCCAACGCACTCGTCCTCTCCATCACCCAATCCGCCGCATCGCTGCCCTTAGCTATCTCCTTTGCGACACCTCGCTGGAAGAAAAAATAGAGCACGCTATCTACTTATGGCATTCCCCGCTTCGCGCACAAAAAAGAAAATTATGGAATGTTCTATCTTCGCTCCTACCCACCTACATAGATCCTTACTGGAATTCTCACTACTTTTTTGAAGAGAAAGAATTAACTGCATTTCTTCCCCTTATTGGTGAACAGATAAAAAAAGAGATGATGATTAATGTTCTCTTACCTATAATTTATGTTCGTTCTGAATCAGAAAATGATAAAGCAAGTGAATTATGGCAGTTAATTCAAAACATACAAGCAACAAAAAGTGGTCATGCAAACTATTTAAGAAATCGTTTCTATGGCGAGAGTATTCAAGGAAATATTTTTAAATATGCTTATACTGAACAAGGAGCAATGCAACTACATCATGACTTTTGTCAATATTTTGAAACTAGCTGTTATGGTTGTCCTTTTATTGAACGTTTTGAATTAAATGAACAGTTATTAACAAAATAAGTTGCATTAAACAAAAACAAAATATATGATTACTAAGACAAATATCATTAACTAAATTAAGGAGGATAATGATGTCATATTTCGCAGGAATCCAAACTGGTGCCTCTAATCTCTGGGCAGGCGCTTCAGTAAAATTCACAGCCTTTACAGCTTCTGCAAAATCAGGCTGGGCGGCTTATGGTGCACCTAAAGTAGCGGCTGGTCTCGCATTCGCAACTACACCCACCGGTATTGGAATTATTACCGCCGTAGTTAGCTTAGCATTTTTTGCAATTGGTGATAGCTTTAAGCGTCAAGTTGAAAAAGTAGATGTTAATGCTGGTCAAGCAGGTAAATCACCAAAACTTCAAGCGAGACTTGATAAAAATGGTAATCCAGTTTTCCAAAGAACACCTTACATAGGCACAGCATTTAAAGTTTTAGGTATAGCTGGTTTAGTAGTTGCTGGTGCAATTTTAGCTCCAGTTATTATGCCTACAGTTACTTCAGCAGTAGCATATTTGCCTTTTGGTATCGCATTGGTTTAAGAATACAATTCTAAGCCTGTGCCATCTTATTTAATTTGATGGTGCTATCGGAGTCGTATGCGTAATGCCACCACCACGAGGGAGTGGAGATTTTCTGTAGATTTGCATGAATCTCTTCTCCTTCTTGGCTGAGTGTCATCCGATGGCCATCGGGAACGACATACTTTAAGTTTCCTTTTAGAGTGATGTCTTTGGCGAAAAGTTCGCCATTTCCTTCTAAAATAATTTCTAAACATTCTTGGTAATTAATTTCTTTTTTCCAAGGAATGCATTTATCTTTATTGATTCCACGATTTTCAACAGTTACATTTCTAAGAGAGCATCGACCATTTTTATTTTGATAGTCTATAGGTTTCTCAGAAATAATTTTTAAACTGCCTTTTAAATCCAAATTTAATAAATGCAGTTCGGCAATTTCTAATTCAATTGTGGAGCCAAGGCCAATCTTTCCAGCTTGAATCTTTTGCGAAATGATATCAAACAGAGGTCCCAATGCAGGATGTAAATAGGCTAAAAATCCCCAGCGATTTTCTAAGTAGTCTTTGGTTATTCCGACTTGAGGGATCTCCATTTTACAATGATTGTTAAATAGATCGTAGTAAGCTAATAAAATGTCATAATAGGCGCCGGGAGGAGTTTCAGAAAGTTCATCGCCTTTAAATTCCCGCTTTGTGGTCGAAATTGTTTTACCGCGATCATTGTAGAAAACAAATGAGGGCAGTTGACTCGCTTCGGGGGATTGATTTTCCGGCAAAGGCTCGGAATACACCACATCAGCAATATTCTGCATTAGGCTCTCAACACGACCGGCTAAAACATCTCCATGCTTTCCATGCAGATGAGTCTTCATGTTCACGACGAGTCCTGGCAGCGGATTTTTTGGAAATACTATTTGCATCGCTTGGATATTAGCAAATAAAATGTTGGTATTAGCGGGATAATTTTTCCATTCAGGACCCTCGGTCGATAATTCCGGTGGTAAATTGGTATACTCTACATTGGTAATCGCATAACGGGTTTGATCGCCCTCTTTCTCGGCAACTAATACATTGACACCTTCGGCTGCTCCCTTCTTTCTTTCACAAGAGGTAAATCCAAAGCTCTTCTTTTGTTTCCATCCTATCCCGACAAAGGCTAACAATCCTCCATCAATTCCTGAAAGGGGATTATTGATCTGTCTAATGAGCAAGCAGTCTCTTTTCTGCTGCTGCAGCCAATCAAACACGCCCTCTTCAATGGCCAATTTCCATAAAGCTCCATGCCCGCCAGGCCTTAGGCAAGGCTGAAGGGGCTTCTCTACGCACCAGTCCCCTTCACTTGAAATCATAGGCACTAACGGCTGGGCCACCATTTTAAATAAGTGGGGTGATCGTCCAAACCACTTCCGTTCGGCACAAAAATCTTGAATCAAATCGTGGTTACAGAAACTTAAGGAGGTCATCATCACCACAGGCGTTTCTAACTGTTTACCGTAGAGCTTAAAGTAAAGGTACTCTTTGGCCTGTAGATCGAGCAGCAACCCTTCTAGCAGAGACTTGCCCATAAAAGGCAAAAAACCGGCGGGAAGATGTTCACCCGTCTTTGGATCTGTAAAATTAAGACGGTCCGCTGCACCACCCAGCACATAGATCTCTGCCAGATAGGGCAAAGCCTCTATTCCCCAACGGTACATCTCTTGGCTGACTTCTCCATTATATAGAGGGGGTTTATGAAATGTTCTACTGCTCTCAGAATGGGGGGTAAGTTTCTGATTCAAGGTATAGTGATAGCCCACTAATCCTCCTAATGGAGCGTAAAAATGATTGGCATACTTTAATATACGAATCATATTTTCAAAGCCCTGACGATCACTCAGTGTCTGTCTAAGATCTCCAAAGAGGGCTTCAGCTTGACCTAGAGCAATTACTTGCAATAAACATACCCTAGATTCAGTGTCGAGGGAGTTCAAAAATAGAGAAAATTCGGAATGACTCCTCAGATAATCTACGACAACCTTATCGGTGATAAGACTTTTTTCTTTGTCTTCCCAGGTATGGAAATTTTTCAAATTCATTAAAATTTTTGCTATTCTCTCGTTATCTATTTGCATTATCTAAGCCTCTCTTCAAGGAAAAATACAAGCCGTATACTTCTACTATTTAGATATTTACGACATTACCCATTATCAAAACAGTATAATAAATTTTATAAATGTTTTGACTATAAACCTAACGCAAGCTAAAAAAGCGACAAGTGCCTAATATAGGTAGCGATCACTGGGTTTATCACACCCTTCGCCTGAATCGCAACTTGCACTATGCGATAGCAAAATCATCTATCATCTGTCATTTCTAACTCGAAGGAGAAAATTATGACGAGAGAAAAAGACAAAAAACCTTCAGCTTTCATGAAGCCTGTACAGGTTAGTGAGTCACTCGCACAGATCGTTGGTCATGGCCCAATGCCACGTACCGAAGTCACAAAAAAACTTTGGGACTACATTAAAAAGCACAATTTGCAAGATCCACACAATAAGCGTAATATCCTCCCAGATAGTCGCCTTGCAAAAGTCTTGGGTTCTCAGCATCCCATTGACATGTTCAAACTGACAAGCGCTATTTCTAAGCATATCAAAGATGTCGAGTTGGCTCACGCACACTCCCGTTAGATTGCTCATAAAGCGATGGCTATTAGCCATCGCTTTATACACTAAGTTTGGTTTACAAAATATGGTTGATGCTTTATCCTTTCAGGAATGAATAAACCAATTGCCCATCCCTGGTGGGATGCTTTCTGTGTTGCCTCTATCGTAGGCATCTGGCCGCGGTACTGCGAGCCTCGCATGCTTACTACCAATTATGTAACCTTAAAAATTAAAGATTTACCATCGGCTCTTCAAGGGCTTAAGATTCTCCAGTTTTCAGACCTCCATCTAAATCCTAGCCAATCTGACAAATTTCTTGAAAAAGTCAAACGCAAAGCCGAAAAATTTGCGCCCGATATCGCTGTCTTTACGGGTGACTTTATCTGCCAATCAAAACTCGATCCAGCGACTGCAAATAAACTCCTCCATTTTCTGACCACTTTTCCAAGAGGCCGTTATGGCTCTTTTGCGATCTTGGGAAATCATGACTACGCCGAATTTGTCTCCGTAAACTCAAGCGAAGAGTACTCAGTCACCCCTCCTACTGCAACTCCCTTTATGAAAGGTCTCAAGAGAGCTTTTTCACGCACTCTAACACCCAAAGCCATGCAAAGAACAGTCCATGATGTTCCACTGCATCAAGAACTGCTTGCTCTGCTCTCTCAAACGCCCTTCCGCCTGCTCCATAATGCCTGCGCCACAGTCCCTATTCAGGGAAGCGCTTTAAATATCGCAGGACTGGGGGAGTATATGCTTGGCCGCTTCGATCCAGAAAACGCATTCAAACTTTGGGATTACAATTACCCCGGTATTGTCTTAGCTCATAACCCCGATTGCGTCCCACACTTAACCAACTTTCCCGGCGCAGTCATCCTTGCTGGCCATACACATGGGGCACAAATCAATGTTCCGTTGGTCCGCAAAAGATTTCTTTGTATGGAAAACCCCCAGTACAAGCAGGGAATGATCCATGTGAGCGATAAATGGCTTTATGTTAACCGCGGATTAGGAGCCCTGATGCCATTCCGCTGGTTTGCGCCGCCAGAGCTGCTCTGCCTGACCTTGGTGCCTGCATGAGTTCACTCCCTCCGACTGCTGCAGTTCTTCTTGCAGGAGGAACTAGCACACGCATGGGCGGTGCAACGCCTAAACCATTTCTTCAATTAAGAGGAAAACGCATTGTCGATTACTCATTAGAAATCTTTTCGCAACTTCCTTATGTCATAGAGATCTGCATCGTTTGCCCAGAAGAGTACCGAGAGAGCTTTCCACACTTTGTCACCTTTGCACAGCCTGGCCAAAGAAGACAAGATTCCGTTTTAAATGGAATCAAAGCGCTTAAGCAAAAACCAGCTCTAGTCGCTATACATGATACAGCACGCCCACTCATTACACATGACCTTGTCGAAAGAACTATTTCTCATGCAGCACAGACTGGAGGAGCCATTGCAGCTGTCCCTGTGAAAACTACGATCAAGCGAGCAGCTCACAATCAGCAGATTGAAGAGACTCCTGAACGTAGCCTGCTTTGGGAAGCGCAGACGCCGCAAGTATTTCTTTACGAGTCGCTAATTCAAGCTTATGAAGCCCCTATTAATCACACGTATGATGCCGTTGACGATGCATCGCTTGTCGAGCGTATTGGGTTGCCAGTAGCTCTTGTGATGGGATGCTATAAAAATATTAAGTTGACAACTCCTGAGGATCTAACAATCGCTCATCATTTCATTGGCTAGTTATGTCAAATTCACCTTTCAACTACCAAATGATTCTGGCATATGATGGCACACCATTTGGGGGTTGGCAGATACAGCCCAATGCCATTACCATTCAACAAATTCTTCAAGAGACCTTAAGCACTATTTTGCGGCATCCCACACATGTCACAGGAGCTGGACGCACTGACGCAGGTGTGCATGCGCTTGGCCAGTCAGCACATTTTCAAAGTCCTGAGCATCTCAATTTATTCAAAATCCTCCGTAGCCTCAATGGGATGCTTCCGCCAGAAATACGCGTCTTACAAATCAATCCAGTGCCAGACGATTTTCATGCTCGCTATGCCGCTAAGGGAAAGATTTACCGTTATCACCTCAATCTGGGACCATTTAACGATCCTTTTACAAGAAACTTCGCATGGTATGTACCGGGCAGACTTAACTTTGAGGCACTTCAACAAGCAGCCGCCTATTTTGTCGGCAAGCATGACTTTCGCTCTTTTGCCAATGTGGCTTCGCATGATCATGAAGAACGCGATACAGTGAGGACAATTTTTCGACTGGATGTTATCTATACAGAACGAGGACTCTTCTTTGAGTTTGAAGGAGACGGATTTCTTTACAAAATGGTGCGCAATATTGTCGGCTGCCTAGTCGAGGTAGCCATAGGCAAATACCTGCCCACACAAATTCCAAAAATGCTTGAAGCGCATGATCGCAGAGCTGGTGGAAGAGCCGCACCGCCTCAGGGACTCTTCCTTGTCAAAGTCAACTACTAAATTTCTATATTAAGAAAATAGCTAATTCCATGGAAACTTGCTACATCACTTCGTGTTATTCGCTTCTCTTCACGAAATTCTTTTGGCACCTCATGAGTACCTTTAATACATAAATTTTTTAAGAGCACCCGAAATTCATTATTATCAATCTCATTATTTACCGTTAATATCTTATATAAAATTTTTAATTGTTCATGCGTTCTGGAAAAAAAAGAGGTCTGTTGACCTTGAAAAGGGAGTTGATATGCCTCAAAATATTTTTGAATAACTTCAGCATTTTTTTTATTAAAAAAAACTTCCAATTGAACATCGCCATTCTTTAGCCCACGCAATATAAACTTTGTTAATAGAGAATCTTTATTTTTAGCTTCAACAAATTCTACGCATCTTATCGAGTTTCCAGAATCTAAAGTCCTTTCCCAACTGCCGCAAAGATGAATAAAATTGGAAGGTCTGCCTGGATAAGGCATAGCCCCCCTTTTCGAAGAGGAGCTGCTTTACAATCGCGCCAAATTCTGGATCTTCATAATACTTTGTGATTACCCTCCCGCAATGCAATTCAGGACATATCTGATCTTGGATTGTGCATGCATCATTATCCATTTTACCATAAGAACTTTCTGCATAAATCTTATTCACTTTATGACCACAAGGAACTAACAAAACGGGATTATCTAAATAGTTTCCTTGAAAATCCTTAAATCGTTGGGGACTTACAAATAATGACATACGTTTCTCCGTGTTGGTATTTTAAATATCTTCTAGGCTACGAATGTGCTTGGCACCGCGTTTGACCATTTCTGGAATTTCTGGATAGTCCATAGTCGTGACTAAATAAGCCAGCGCTCCACTTCCTAACAAAGCTTGTAATCCGCGGATCGTGTCTTCAAATCCTACTGCTTTGCCACCGTTTGGTAAAAAGCGCTGCATAGCGACTTGATAGCATTCTGGATCAGGCTTTGGCCTAGAATAGTCCTCACGCGTGATCCAATGCGTTATTGTATCTAAAATAGGATGCTGTTTGCGAAGTGTCATGACTAGATTCTCTGCCGAATGTGTTACCACACAGCTTTGAATTTTCTGCTCTTCTAATTCCGTTAATAACTTTGTGACACCTGGCATTAGCTGAATGGCGCCTTCATGAAATAGGCTGATCAGCTCTCTAGACTTTTCTCGATGCAAAACTTTCCAATCGGGTTCAGAAGCTAATAACCGAGGATAGTCGTGATACATCGCTTCCTTAATTCCATCATGCGTATAATGCGCATACTTACAATAAAGAGGAAAATCCCAGCCTAACTGCACGCCACGTTGCGCACACATACGGCGATACGCTTCGTAGTGGCCTCTTTCGGTATCCACTAAAAGGCCGTCAAAATCAAACATTACCAGTTGAAAAAAGTCCATCTTTTGCCATTATCTATTTCATGTATATGCGCTTATTACTTCCTACTCTTCTACTAGCTGGTTGCGAGTCTTCTTCAGACCAGAATAGCTCCACCTTTCAAACAGGTGAATACATTTCACGCAATAGTAACGAGTTCCATTTTACAGTTCCACCGCAAACAAAGCAACCACTCTCTGAATATCCTTGGAGCATTCCATCTACAAAAATTAATAAATACAGCTTTAGATGCAAAGGAGATTACCGTAATCCGCTTTTAGAGGGACATTTTGATTGCGGAAGCGCAAACCATCACAGTCTTCCTCTTCGAGATAATGAAGAATTTATTTACCCTATTCTCATTAACCTCTTAAACTATATCCAAGATAAAAGCGGATACACCGTCGTCATTACTAGCGGGCATCGCTGTCCTGAACATAATACCTACATTGATCCTTCAACGTCGAACCAAACATCTAAACATCTCATAGGAGCAGAGGTCTCATTTTATTTAGCTAGCTTAGAAAATGACCCTATTCGCTCTGTCGAACTTGTCAAAAGGTACTATTTAGAGCACCCTCAAAAAAAGACTATATCTGATTTTACGCAGTTCCAAAGGTACGATAAAGATGATGTTCATCTTCGAACGCCTCCTTGGTATAACAAAGAGGTCTTTATTAAATTATATCAACCTGACGAAGGACGCAACGGGGATAACAAGCATCCATACCCCTATATCAGCATCCAAGTACGATGGGATGAGCAGCTGCAACAACGGGTCAACTACTCTTGGGACAAGTCCTTCAAAGGCTTTTATAGAAATTAACGCCAGAGCATTCCGTTACTTCTTACAGGCTGAATCATCATCAATCCCTTTTCTCGAAAGACCTCAAGAGCAAAAGGAAAGGCGTCCAAAGCCAATGCAGCATCAAGATCAGAAAGGGGATAATCACCATGATGCATCTTGGCCTGATGTGCTGCAGGAGAGGCTGCCGCCTTGCGTAAAAAAGGTGCCGTCGATCCCTCAAAATCACCTTTAAGATGCTCTTGAAGGTATTCAGCTAAAGCTTCATCCTCAGAACCATCCTTATCGCCCGTCACTAAAAAAGAGATCTCTTTAGGCCCTAAGGCATGAATCCTAGAAAGGGTTGCCTCAGCAACAACAAAGCTAGAGACCAAAATTTTGTCGCAATGATTGCATTGTAAAACTCCCTGCGTACCAGAACTCGTTCTCTGAATTAATGTCCTTCCTGTGAGATCAAGCCCGCTAAAAGACCAGGGAGAATTATCAAAATCAAATCCCTTAATGGGAAGACCTCCCTCTTCACCCATAGTTAAAGCACCTGGGATAGCTTTAGCTAACTCCTTTGCCTCATCAGCTTTAGAGACTAAAATGACTTTTGCCGCGCCGCTTCCAAACGCATACGCTGCAGTAGTGAAGGCTCTCAGAACATCGATCACGACGGCAAATCCAGTCATTTTAGGGTTTTGGTCTCGACGTAAAATCTTCATCTTAGGTATTCTCTGTTCAACTAGCATAAATCCTTTCCTCCAATCAAGAGAAGAAAGCCAGATTATCAAGCAATTT
>Ga0207072_1121_pt1 | contig 14513 bp, 11 predicted proteins | sample Alteio_BWMinHeat_68_FD_153570 | JGI IMG/M metagenome (GOLD analysis project Ga0207072, IMG submission 153570) | Enriched cells from forest soil in Barre Woods Harvard Forest LTER site, Petersham, Massachusetts, United States -... | ecosystem: Environmental > Terrestrial > Soil > Temperate forest >... | reverse complement strand
AGAATATGAGGACATTAAAGCTTGTGGATCGAGCAGAAGCTCCGCGACAACTCACTAAGCAAATGGCTATCATTGGTACAGTTATTATGATCGCTTTATTGGCACACATGGTAATGACCCTATCCGCTAGACTCACGTATGCTTTTTACACCAACAGACATTAGACCATTCCCGATCGGGATGGTGAAATAGAATCACTGTCACCACGGCCACTCCCGTCAAGGCAGCCAGCAAAAGAAACGCCGCTTGGTAATTGCCTGTAAAATCGATCAGCCATCCGGTCGCTATCGGAGCGATGATCCCTGCCAGCGAGAGGCAGCTGGAGGTTACCCCTTGGGCTGAACCGGAGCGCTGTTTGGCGACATCGATGTTGATGCTGAAAAAAGCGGGCTGGGGCATCAGCCCAAAGCCAAGCCCTAGGCTGAGGAAAACGATGGAAAGACTGAGAGTATGGGTAAAGCTGAGAAGGACAAAGAAGCCGGCAGCTAAAAACTGACTGATCCAAATGAGGTGGGAGCGGGCGAGGCGGCCGCTGCCTGTTTTCCGATAGAGGTAATCAGAGAGAATGCCTCCTGCTTTGAGAAAAAGGGCGCCGACGAGCCAGGGAATGGTTAAATACCAACCCACGCTCTTTAAGTTGAGGCCGTGTTGAGAGAGAAAATAGCCGGGGAGCCAGAGGGTCGCAAAAAAGAGCATGTAGCCAAGGGCAAAATAGGCGATGTTATTGGCGATGAGGGCGGGGTGCAAGAGGATAAAACGCCAATTCACAAAGTCTTTTCCCTGCTCGGCTTTCATCAAGGAGGGAGTAGAGATCCATTTCTTTTCTTCTGGACAGACGTAAGGGCAATCTTCAGGGCGATCAGTAAAACAGAAATACCAGAGAATCGCCCAAAGAATTCCGGAGATACTGATGATGAAAAACATCGCTCTCCAGCCAAAATCGGCGACCAAGTAGGCGGTAAGGGGAGCTCCAATGACCGAAGAAAGGGGGATCGCCACGAGCCCTAATGATAAGGCGCGGGCTCGCTCCACAGGAGAGAGCCAATTACTGATGGAACGGGTCATCGCGGGGAAGTGGGGGCCTTCAGTGACTCCAAGAAGAAAGCGGAGCCCTATAAATCCCCAAAATCCAGTTGCAATCCCGAGAAGCCCGACGCAAATGGACCATCCAATGGCAGCCAGGGGCCATACGATGCGTACGCCCCATAGGTCAACGAGCCATCCGCCAAGAACCGTGAGAAAGATATATCCCACTCCAAAGGCGGAGAGGATCATCCCAAATTGCGTGTCGGTGAAGTGAAATTCTTCTTTGAGGGGGTTAATCACAAAGGAGATCGCAGAGCGGTCGATGAAGTTGATCAGCGTGATAAAAAAAATGAGGCCCGCGATAAACCAGCGGTAATTTGTTCGAGTTTTCATACAGGAAATGCCTCTCTTTGAAATTCTGGATCGACCAAATTTCTTCCTGACATCCTTTCTAAGATGCTCACGGGGGCTGTTTCAGGGCATAAAAGGGCTTTTTGAGGCACGAGAAACGTCTGTTCCAGTGCATACTGACCCGCTATTGCGGCATGGGAGACCTGATCGGTAAAGACGGCCCAACAAGAGCCGGGGGGGAAATCCCAATGATCTTTAGGGCATGTTTCTTGAAATTCCCTATTTTCCTTCAAGAAATTGTGCAGCTTCAACATAAAGCTGTCATAAGGAGAGCGAAGGACAATTTTCCATCCCATTGCTCGCAACCATTGCTTGATCTTCCGCTGCAACCGGCTCTTCAAATCATATCCTGTGGAGGGGGGAATAGAAACGGCCTCCGCATATTCATTGGCTAGTTCTGCAAATCCGCTCGAGGTGATCCAGTGGCGGCTCTCCGTCGGATTGATATTGGTAAAAAAGCGCAAAATGCGCGCGCCATGCAGAGGCCGGGTCGGAAATGCGTCGACATGGAGCAAGTCATTCCTAGCCCTCGTCCTGAATTTACGCCCTTTTTCTTGAAATGGCCTGAAGCTCGCATAATCGTGTTTCCAATCCTTCGCGTAAGGGGCCAATAAAGTAGATAAAACTTCGGTCACTCGCCTGGAATAATTCTTCAAGATTTCTTTGAGCTTTGTAGCTTCTTCAGGGCTGCTTGCCTCGTGATTCGTAATTCGATCGATCTGAGGCTTATAGGCGATGTTTTTTCGCGCAGTAGAGCTGCCTTGCCGCTGCGTGAGTAAAAAATCGATCTCCTCTTTCGGAAACGGGAAAGGGGGCGAAGAAAAAAACAAAATATCGCCCTCTTCTAGCGCTTCGCAGTACTGAATGCCGTTTTTCCACTCTCTACCTTCAACGACGATTTTCTTGGCCATAAGCCTCCTTTAAATACTTTCGGATGATTCTCCAGCGCAAGCACGTTTGCTTTTCTGCATACTCGCGAATCTCCTCTCCTTTTGAAAACGCTCCGATTTCTTCATCGGATAAACGGAAGAGGACCGCTCTGGTTGTGCGAGGATCTTTCACTTGCTCCAAAATCCGGGCTGCTGCTTTCTTGAGCCGCTGATGTTGCCTGATCAGACGGAAAAATCCAATCCCCGCCCAGATCGCTGCTCCCCAATAGCAAATCGGCCAAATCACCCCCCCTAGTGTCGCTGCCAAAAAGGGCCAAGCCTCCCAAGGGTTTTGCAAAATAGGGCCGAGAACTCGCCTCCACTTTTTTTCAGAAGTCATGTAGGCGAAAAATTCTTCATACCGATTTTCCTCAAACCCGCTTCTCACAGCATGAACCGCTTCATGAGCCAAAATCTCCTCTCTGGTGTAAATTCCTAAATAAGAACCTTTTTTTAAATTTTCTCGCAACTGGATGGAGTTTAAAGTCCTTCCCTCGATCCAGGTCGCGGCCCCTTGCCACGGGGCGAGCCTCCGATTCGAGTAAAAAGCGCAAATGTAAAGCGGCTTTACATGGAACATCTGATGTAAATATTCCCGGACCCAATCCCAGTGGGATTCGGGGATCCATTCCCCTTTTTCAAAATTTTTCCTGCTTTGCGCTACCCGAGCGAGAAAGGCTTGTTCCCCTTCTCCAGGCCCTGGGATAAGCCCCATTTTATCTAGTGCAAGCAATTCTTGATCTGTCATAAAGTTTGGTATTATGAAAGGAAAGGGGAAATCTCACAATCCTTTCTCGAAAATGGAAAATCGGATACCATCTGTCCGACCTTGAGGACCACATCATTATGGGCAAAGCCCTCGTCATCGTCGAATCTCCCGCAAAGATCAAGACTCTCAAAAAATTCCTCGGGGCGAATTTTTTTTTTGAATCTTCGATCGGCCATATCCGCGACCTTCCTCAGAGAGAGTTCGGCATCGATGTGGAACACGATTTTGAGCCCAAATACGTGACTCTCGCCGATAAAAAAGAGGTGATCAAAAAGCTTCAAGAAGCTGCCAAAAAAGCCGATATCGTCTACCTATCTCCAGATCCCGATCGCGAAGGAGAGGCGATTGCTTGGCATATTTCTTCGATCCTTCCGAAAGGGACCAAAATGAAACGGACCCCTTTCCAATCGATCACGAAAAAAGCGGTCCAAGAAGCTCTCGATCATCCTCGGGACATCGATATGGATCTCGTAAATGCTCAGCAAGCGCGGCGCCTTCTGGACCGGATTGTCGGCTATAAAATCTCGCCCATCCTCACGCGCCGAGTAAAACGGGGCCGCAATGGCTCTTCTGCAGGCAGAGTCCAATCTGTCGCCTTGAAACTCGTGGTCGACCGCGAAAAAGAAATCGATGCGTTCATCCCCGTGGAATACTGGAACATCGGCACCATCCTCCAGCCCAAAATCAAAGGGGAGCGGGCCTTCCCAGCTGCCCTCTTCACGGTCAATGGATTGAGAGTGGAAAAAGAAAAAGGAAACAAAGAGTGTTTCCTCATTCCCAATGCGCAAACGGCAAAACAAATCGTCGATCTTTTAAAAAAGGCCACTTACACCGTTGCCTCTGTCGATAAAAAAGAGAAAAAGCGGTATCCCGTTCCTCCCTTCATTACTTCCACGCTTCAGCAAGAAGCGAGCCGTCATTACGGTTTTTCTGTCGCCCGTACGATGAATATCGCTCAAAGCCTTTATGAAGGGGTCGATATGGGTCCTGATACAGAAGGTTTGATCACCTATATGCGCACCGATTCGGTCACTATCTCTCCTGAAGCGATCTCTAACGCCCGCGAATACATCCTCAATCGCTTTGGCCCCGAATACCTGCCGGATCAACCGAAAGTCTACGCCTCCAAAAAAACGGCTCAAGAGGCCCACGAGGCGATCCGGCCGACAAGCCTCTCTCGCGATCCTGAAAAAATCCGCCCCCATCTCACCGTCGATCAATACAAACTCTATCTCCTCATCTGGCGCCGCTTCATTGCCTCTCAAATGAACCCGGCCATTTACGACACCGTTTCTGCCGACATCGCTACCAATCAAGAAATCATCCTCCGCGCCACAGGCTCTGTCATTAAGTTCAACGGCTATCTCGCAGCCTATGAGGAAAAAAAAGATAAAGGGACGCCTGAAGAAGAGGACGAAAGTGGGAAAATTCTCCCTCCGCTTCAAGTGAATATGCCTCTCAACCTCGTCGAAGTGACTTCGACCCAATCATTCACCAAGCCTCCGCCCCGCTTTACAGAAGCTTCTCTCGTCAAAGAACTCGAGCGGCTTGGCATCGGCCGTCCCTCTACCTACGCCGCCATTATGAACAAGATTCAGAGCCGGGATTACACGATCAAGGAGAGCCAGGCCCTCAAACCCACTGAACTCGGCAAAGTCATCTGCGAAATGCTGGAACAAAATTTCCCTCCGATCATGGATGTGACCTTCACCGCCCAGATGGAGGATCAGCTCGAACAAGTGACAGAGCACAAAAAAAATTGGAAAGAGCTCCTCCGCGACTTTTGGCGCGATTTCATTCCCCTTGTGGAAAAAGCGGAAAAAGAGGCAGTCGTTCCAAAAATTCTCACCGAAATCGATTGCCCCAAATGCGGCCACAAGCTGCAAAAAATTTGGTCGCGCAACAAGTACTTTTACGGCTGTTCCAACTATCCTGATTGCGACTATACAGCGCCCATTGAAGCCCTCACTTTCAACAAAGAAGAGTACGATCCAAACTTTAACTGGGATCAACCCTGTCCCATTTGCGGCTCGCCCATGACCCTTCGCCACGGCCGCTACGGCCCTTTCCTCGGCTGCTCCAAATATCCCGAATGCAAAGGGATCGTCAATATCCCTAAGAAAGGGGAACGGGTCTATCAGGCAGATGAGCTCCCCTCCTGCCCCGCTATCGGCTGTGACGGGCGCCTCACCGCTCGCAAGTCCCGCTTCGGCAAAACCTTTTTTTCCTGTTCCAATTATCCCGACTGCGATGTGATCGTCTCCAGTCTCGATCAGCTCGAGGAAAAATACGACGCCAACCATCCCAAAACCCCTTACATCAAAAAGAAGGGCCGCGGCAAATTCGGGAAAAAGGGGGAAAAAGAAGGGAAAAAGAGAAAAATCGCTCAGCCCGTATACAAACTATCCCCAGAACTTGCCAAAATTGTCGAGGCAACAGAGCTCTCCCGTCCTGAGGCCATAAAAAAAATCTGGGATTACATTAAAGCGCACAAACTCCAGGATCCAACCAATAAGCGGCTCATCATCCCCAACGCAGAGCTTGCTAAAATCATCGGCAAAGGACCCATTGATATGATGAAACTCTCTTCATTTCTCAATCAGCACTTGAAAAAATGATCCGCCCAATCCTTCGATTGAACGTAAAAAAAGCTCTTCTCTTCTCATTCGCTGCCCTCGGGCCCCTTGGCAATCTCTTGACGCCCCCCTTTTTTCCCGCCTCCTTCCGGGCCTATTATTTTCTTCTTCCCTGCTTTCCCTTTTTTTTCTTACAGGTGCGAGAGAGAATCGCCAAAATGGGCGCCCTTTTCTTGCCTTTCCTGATCTACTGTTACTTATCGGCGGTTATGGTAGAAAATTTTGGCTCCCCTCATGAAGACCATACTCTTTTTCGGTTCTATCTTCTTTTATGCCAGTTTCTTTTCATTATCGGAGCCGCTTCAGTCTTAAGGACCAAAGAAGAAATCTTTCAACTCATAAAAACATACGTAATGTTTTATTTCCTCTCCATGCTCGTCGGCTATATTTTTTTCTTTGGCTATTACTTACAACTCATCCCCATTTCTCTGATTTCGAGATTTTCAGTCATTGCCCAATTTGGATTTGGACTGCTCCGCTTTTCTCCTGGCTCTTACCCCAATGAGTACGGCATCGTATCCAGCTTTGTCCTCTCGATTCTCCTCTTGATCCTTTTCGATAAAAAAGAAACTCTGTTTCACTTTTCCAGGCAATGGCTGCAGGTCCTTATAATCCCCACTTTTCTGGCTTTCCTACTGACTACCACTCGTGCCGCCTATCTTTCTTTCTTGATCAGCCTCATTTATATAAGCTGGAAATCAAAGAATTTCATCAAGACCTTCATTCAAGTTTCTATTTTCATCGGCCTTTTCTTTATCATTCTCATTGCTTTCAATCTCAATATGTTCACAATCTTAGCGAAAGGATTTAGCCAAAAAATAGACGAAGGATCTTTAGGGGAAAGATACTTTTTATGGCGAGAAACAATCGAACAAGCGAAAGAGCATCCTCTGTTCGGGATTGGGTTCGCATCGCTTACCAATATTCACAATGTCTATTTGCAGCTTCTGTTTGAATTGGGGATAGTGGGCTCTCTTCTCCTTTTAGGCAGTCTTTTGATGTTCTTCTTAGAGAGCTTTTTTAAATATAAACGCCCTCTTCAAGATGAAACCTCTCTTTTTTTGAAAAAGATCAGGGCGATAGGGTTGATCAATGTCCTCTCTTTTGCGGCGAGCAACCACAATCTAAACCACCACCTCACCTGGCTGGTCTTCTTCCTGTGCTTATACCGCGCGCGGCCAGAAATTTGGATAAGCAGCTGGGAAAAATAGGATGAAAATCTTGCATGTCTTAGCGTCATCCTTGGGTGGTGGAGCAGTTCATGTTTCTGATCTCATAGTTCATGGGACTCAAGAGATGGAACAGGGCCTTGTAGTATCTCCTGATGGAGGAACAATCGCACATCGATTAAAAGATCGCGGCTATGAAGTAGAAGAAATGGATATGGCAAAAGGGTGGAAATGGAAAACCCTCGCCCTGTTGATCCGGTATATGAGAAAGTATCAGCCATCCGTAGTCCATTGTCACGGTTTTCGCGCAGGGTTATATGGCAGGCTAGCTGCAAAATTGGCATCGCCAAAAATTAAAACTGTTTTGACTGTCCATGGGTTCCATTTCTTTTATTGTCAAAATCAGTTGAAAAAGAAATTGCTTATCTTGTTAGAGCACATCATGCAGCCATTGACTCATTGCGTTATTGCAGTATCGAAAACAGATTGGCAACATCTGTTGGAATGCGGCCTTATCTCAAAGGAAAAATCCCGAGTGATTTTGAATGGGATCCCGCCTGTCAGTAGCCCCCCAGGGGATAAAGAGGAAACTCGGTCTAGATTAGGTCTTTCAACTCATGAGCAGCCGATTATAGCGACCGTAGCGCGCCTTCACTATCAGAAAGGGGTAATCTACTTTCTAAAAGCCGCTCCCCGTATCCTTCAATTCTATCCAAATGCCTATTTTCTCATAGTAGGCGATGGTCCTGAGCGCGAGGAACTCCTACAAACGGCGAAAGACTTAAACATTTTGCACAACCTCCGTTTCCTGGGAAATAGGGAAGATGTAATCGATATTTTGCGCGTCGTGGATGTGTTTGTTCTCGCTTCCTTGTGGGAAGGACTACCCTTGAGTTTGCTGGAAGCAATCAGAGCTGAGATCCCGATCGTAGCAACTGATGTAGATGGGAATCGAGATGTGATCGAAAATGGAGTTTCAGGTCTTTTGGTCCCTCCCAAAAATCAGGAAGCTCTTGCGGAATCGGTATTGAGACTTCTTAAAGACCCTTCTTTAGCAGCAAGTGTCGTTAAGAAAGCAAAAATTCGATGGATGACCGACTTTTTTTTAGCAAACATGCTGCAAAAAACTCGACAAATTTACACAGATTTAATGGCATTCCCGTTTTGTGAGTAGGGGTTTAGGGTCAAACTCACCGAAAATCTCGTTGATTCCGAGCAAAACTCAGGTTACTGGGATAGGTTCTACAATCCAAAAGAGATCGCTTTGAGCTCGCAATAGTCATTCAGGCTTTCGACGATGCCCGCTTCGCGGCCAATACCCGATTCTTTCCATCCCCCAAAAGGGAGGGTAATGGAGTAAACGCCAGTGGTGTTGACACCTACGGTACCTGCTTCAAGAGCTTTAGCAACCCGTAAGCACCGGTTGAGGTTTTCAGAATAGAAATAAGCAGCTAACCCGTAATGAGTATCGTTGGCCATGCTGATCGCTTCTGCCTCCGTTCTAAAGCGGTAGATGGCGACCACGGGACCAAAAATTTCTTCGCGCGATATCCGCATCTTTGGCGTGCAGTTTTCAAGGACGATGGGCGCGCAAAGCCGCCCTTTTTGAGGAGAAGAAAACACCTCTTGAGCGCCATGAGCCACCGCCTCCCGCACGAGAGAATCCACTTTCTTTTTCGCCTTCTCATGGATCAAAGGGCCCAGATCCACCGGCTCGAATCCGGAGCCGCAGGTCATTTTTTTTACCTTTTGCACACATTTTTTTATGAAGGCGTCGCAAATAGATGTATGGACAAGAAAGCGGTTGATCCCATTGCAGCACTGGCCACAATTCCAAAACTTCAAGGTCAATGCTCCCTGAATCGCTTTTTCGAGATCGGCATCCTCGAAAATGATGAGAGGGCAGTTGCCCCCCAACTCTAAGGTCGTTTTTTTCACGCCCGACGCGCCGAGCTTAAGCAGATGTTTGCCCACCTCGGTGGATCCGGTGAATGTGATTTTACTGACCAGCGGGTGCGTGGCAAGGACTTCGCCCACTTCTTTGGGATGCTTGCAGGGGATTACATTGAATACGCCGGGAGGAATATCGACTTCTTCAGACAGATCAGCAAGAGCGAGGGCACTGAGGGGGGTATCCTCTGCCGGTTTTAAAACAAGGGTGCACCCTGCGGCCAATGCGGCCAGCGATTTGAGAGGTACATAAGAGGGAAAATTCCAAGGCGTAATGGCGCTGACGACCCCCATCGGTTGCCGAAGCGATAAAGAGGAGCGGTTCAGATCTGGATCGCACTGCGTATAGCCATGGACACGGCATCCCTCTTCTGCGAGCCATTTTAGGGCATGAACCCCAAGAAGGATTTCTCCTTTGGCCTCTGTCAAAGGCTTCCCCTGTTCCAATGTCAGAAGCTTGGTCAGCTGATCTGCTCTTTTTTCCATGAGATCCGCCATCCGTACCAGCTTGGCGGAGCGCTCGATCGCAGGCATCGCCGCCCACTTGGGAAATGCTTTGTGAGCGGCTTCTATTCCCTTGACAGCATCTGCTTTGCCGAGATCAGAAACCCTGGCGATTTGTTTTCCGCTGAACGGATCGAGAACGGCAAACGTTTTCCCGTTTCCGACCCATTTGCCATTGATGTAAGCTTTCGTCTTCATGCAATTTTTTCATACCCATCGATGGGAATAAAAACAAGAACTGGCTCCGCCTTGTCCTCGACTTTGTACATTTTTTGCCGGCATCTCCATAGAGAACCGCTGGCAAAAAATGTACAAAGTCGAGTTGTCAGCAATATAGGAAGAAGTTTATTATGTAGGTTTCACAAAGGATCCATGACTTCTCATCAGAAAAGGTGGCTGGGCATAGCGGCTTTAGTCCCAACAATAGCCCTAGCCTTTATGGATCAGGCCATTCTCCCTGTGGCTTTGCCGACAATTGGCCTGGAATTCGGAGCATCCAACATCGCTCTGCAGTGGTGTGTCAATGCCTATTTGCTCGCCATCTCCGTTTTAGTGCTTGCAAGCGGAAAATTCAGCGATCGGATAGGGCATCGAAGGGCTCTGAGTTTCGGAATGTTACTCTTTACCTTTTCATCCGCTCTTTGTGGTCTGAGTCCCAATGTAGAATTTCTCATTGGAGCTCGCGTATTACAGGGGCTGGGGGCAGCGATGATGTTTCCCGCCCAATCCGTCCTGATCGCCTCGATTTTTCCGCCCGATAAAAGAGGCAGCGCTACGGGGATCATCGTGAGCATTGGAGCGATTTTCCTGATCGTAGCCCCTCTAATAGGGGGATATTTAACAGCAGTTCTCTCTTGGCGCTGGATTTTTTGGATCAATTTGCCAATCGCAGTTTTGGGGCTATGGATGATCCAGAGATTTCTCCCTTTTATCGAGCCGGGGAAACAAAAGATCGACCTCCCGGGCTTTCTTTTTTTCGCCGTTTTTGCCACGTTTTGGACCCTTCTTTTTATGCAAGCGGAGGATTGGGGCTGGTCCTCGATCAAAATAGGAGCCTGCGGCTTTTTTGCTTTGCTCGGTTTATTTTTATTAATCCTGCGAGAGAAAAAAACGGCTCACCCTTTTCTCGACCTCACCCTCTTCAAACGCCCTCAATATGCAGCCATCAGCCTGAGTGTATCGATCGCTCAGTTCATTCTCATGATCACCGTGTTTCGAACGATTTATTTTCAAGAAGTCCTTCAGTATGACCCCTTTCAAACTGGATTACTCACCTTTGCCTCCTGCATTCCGATCTTTTTCACTCCTACCTTAGCTGGCTTCCTTTCTGATCGCTTGACCCATAAAGTACCCGTTGCTATCGGCTATCTCTTCCTCATTTTTTCTTGTCTGTATTTTGGATTTTTCACCACTCCTCCCTTGTTCCATTTGGTGATTGCTCTCGCTATTTTCAGCATGGGGATTCCCCTCATTCTCACTCCCTCTTATTCTACAGCCATGACAGAGATTCCCCCTTCAAAACTCGGCATTGGCTTTGGCATGCTCATCACCTTGCGGATGTTTTCAGCAGCCGTAGGGCTCGCTTTGATCAACCTATTCGTAAGCGCTGTTCAGAAAACACATCGGCTCACTGAAGGGATCCGGCTCGCTCAGATCACAAGCTTTTCCTGGATCCATTTTGCCTTGGCTTTTTTGTTGATTGTAGCTTTTGCGATTGCCTTCATTTTACATACGAGGAAATCCCCTAGGGAAATTGCATGAAAAAATGTACACAACCACTTCTTTATATTGAAGCCGCTAAACAGCTCGTTGATATGGATGTTTTTGAACACTTATGTCCTCAAATGATTTGGGGCAAGGCGGTGGGCTCAGGCCACTCTTTGACGTTGGAGGTGCCAGAACAAGTCAATGCAATGATCGAAAAATTTTTACAAAAATTTCTCGTCAATAGGAAAAAGGTACACTGATGTTCATCGTGAAAGAGAAGAGACCAAAAATCGGCGTTGGAGTAACCCTCATTCAAAACGGCGAAGTTCTACTGGGCAAAAGAAAAAATTCTCACGGAGCAGGAAAATGGGCTTTTCCTGGAGGCCATCTCGAATTTGGGGAGTCGATCGAAGAATGTGCGAAGCGAGAATTGGAAGAAGAAACAGGTTTGAAGACCCTTTCTACTCGGCCTGGTCCGTGGGTAAGCAATGTGATGGAAGACGATAAGCATTACATTACTTTTTTCGCCTACGTGGACAAGTGGGAAGGGAATCTCCAGCTATTGGAGCCTGAAAAATGTGAACAGTGGAAATGGTTTAAAATAGACCAACTTCCCTCTCCGCTTTTTCCCACGGTCTCTTCCCTGTTCCATGAGAAAAAATGGGATCCCATTAGCAATTGTATAGAAAAATGGCTCGATTTTTCCCGCAAACGGGAATGGGAGCCGTTTCATTCTCCAAAGAATCTCGTCATGGATCTCGCCTCAGAAGTAGGAGAACTGGTCGATCCCTTTCGCTGGCTCACGGAAGAGCAGAGCAGCCTGCTAGATGAAGCAACCCTCGCTCATGTCCGCGAGGAAATTGCCGATGTCTTTAAAACGATCCTTTATCTCTCGTATAAGCTGAGGATTGATCCCATTGAAGCTGTCCACGATAAATTGAGAAAAATGGAGCAAAGGTATCCTGTTTCCGACTGCTGTGGAAAAGCTCTCAAGTACACCCAATACGAATAATCAACCCATTTGACAAAAAGCGATATCGTATAACCTATTGATTATGTAAAACTTGCTGATCTTTCACTGATTTAATGATGGATTTGTGGCAATCTTTCCTTAGACAAAGGATAGAATTAATAGAGATTAACGCCGTGTGCGACTTTCACAGACAGTCTCTCAGGTAGGAAACTTGCAAAGTCTTTTGAACCAGAAGACAGAAAAAACGAAGTAACGATATAACGATAAGAAGACAAATTGTTGGCTTCGCTGCTTTGCAGCGAAGCCATTTTTATCGTTTCATCGTTATATCATTCTATCGTTGCTCCTGCTTGTGGCTACATCGGGCTTTGAATTTTTTCAGGTGGTTTGAAGCCGCAGAAACTCGCACATCGCGTGTGAGATTAAGTAACCGATCTGTTTTGCAGCTCTTGAAGCAGCGCTTTGACGCGTTGGGATTCCCCTTTTTTACTGATCAATATTGCCTCTTCGGTCTCTACAATAAGCAAATCGTCCAATCCAATGGTAGAAATGATCCTTTTCCCTCCGATGATTAAGCTGTTTGTCGTATCAATGGCCAATACTTGGCCGATCTTCACATTTTGATTATGGTCTTTTTCCATCACTTCATACACGCTGTCCCACGAGCCGACGTCGGACCAAGAGACGGCGAGAGGGCAGAGGAGGAGGTCCTTCGACTTCTCCATCATCGCATAGTCAATGGAGAGATCTGGCAATTCATGAAAACGGGAGATCAGTTCCTCCAACTCTAGCTGAAAGAATGGGCTCAAAGCGGGAGAGTGAATATGCAGCTGATTCCAAAACGTCTCAATAGAAAAAAGAAACATTCCTGAGTTCCAGAAAAACTGAGGATTTTCGACGTATTTTTCAGCGGTTTGGCGGTCGGGCTTTTCCACAAATTGCTTGGCTTCAAAGGTCCAGGCATCGAATTCCCTTCCGATTTCTATATATCCGTACCCTATTTCAGGCTTTGTGGGCCGGATCCCAAAAGTGATGATTTTGCAAGAGGAGCGGGCACTTTTTTCGACTTGTTCTAGGACGTGGAGAAAAACCACTTCAGGCTCAATCAAATGATCCGAGGGGACAACCAGAATGGGTTCGGAGTCTTTAGCCCCATGCTCTCTTTGTAAAACTCTCATGGCAAGCCCAATGGCCGGGGCTGTATTTCTTTGAGCTGGCTCCACGAGAATGGGGCAAGGGGCGCCGATTTTCTGCAGCTGTTCTCGAACCAGAGAATGGTGGTGTTGATTAGTGGCTATCACGATTTCATCGATGAAGGAGGCTTTCAATAACCTTTGCACGGTTCTCTGCAATAAGGACAAGCCGGAACCAAAATTGAGAAACTGCTTGGGGAAGTCCTTGCGAGACAAGGGCCAAAGGCGGGTTCCTCCGCCGCCTGCTAAAACAATTGCTTTCATAATTTTTCCAAGACAAATTGTGTAAACTGCTCATTGAAGCGTTCGTGAGAAAAATTTTCGGCTCTTTTGCGGCACCGATGAGAGTCCCATTCCAAGGTCTCAAATCGGTGGACTGCTTCGATCAACGAAGAGGGGGTCTGTTCTTCGAAAAAAAGTCCTGTCTCCCTATCGAGCACCGTCTCGCGGACGCCTCCCTTGCCAAACGCGATGACGGGCGTTCCGCATGCCATCGCCTCTACGGGAAGGAGGCCAAAATCTTCCACGGCTGCAAACACAAATGCCTTGGCCTTCTGTAGGTATTCCCGCAACAGGGGGTTTGGCTGATAGCTGAGAAATTCCGTATTGGCCGCCGCTTTTTCTTTCACTCTTTTCCATTCAGGTCCATCGCCGATGACCAGGAGTTTCTTGTCGGGCATGTTGGAAAAGGCCTCTACAATGAGATCTATTTTCTTATAGGGGACAAACCGGGAAGCGGTCACGTAATACCGATCTTTAGCTTTTTCTTCTTGGTAAAACAAGAGGTCGACGGGGGGATAAATGACCTGAGCCTTTCTTCCATAAAATTTTTCGATCCGCCGCGCCACATATTGAGAATTGGCGATGAAGTGATCCACTCTATGAGAAGCATTGACATCCCATCCCCTGACGTAATGAAGGAGGATTTTCGCGAGGGCGCCCCTGATTCCGCGGGACTCTTTTAAGTATTCATGCATCAAATCCCAAGCGTAGCGCATCGGAGTATGGCAATAACAGATATGCAATTGATCGGGAGAGGTAATCACCCCTTTTGCCGCACAATGAGAGGAGGAGATCACCAAATCGTAGGAGGTGAGATCGAATTGCTCGATCGCTAAGGGAAAAAGGGGAAGATAGTTTTTATATTTAGTCTCTGCTCTAGGCAACTTTTGGATGAACGAGGGATGAATATCCAGGTCCTGAAAATAGGTTCCCTGCAATTTTTTAGCCGATTTCACCAGGGTGT
>Ga0207072_1120_pt1 | contig 14652 bp, 18 predicted proteins | sample Alteio_BWMinHeat_68_FD_153570 | JGI IMG/M metagenome (GOLD analysis project Ga0207072, IMG submission 153570) | Enriched cells from forest soil in Barre Woods Harvard Forest LTER site, Petersham, Massachusetts, United States -... | ecosystem: Environmental > Terrestrial > Soil > Temperate forest >... | reverse complement strand
CCTGTATGTGCTGAACCCCTATTACCGAGGCGGTGAGTTTGACTATTTGTTAAATGCCACCGAGAATTTAGACCTGCTGAACGAACGCTTTATTGTCTTTGAAATTGACGCCGTGAAAGACCACCCCATCCTGTTCCCGGTGGTTACGCTCATTATCATGGAACTCTTTATCAGCAAAATGCGCAAGCTGAAAGGTATCCGCAAAATGATCCTGATCGAAGAATGCTGGAAAGCCATCGCCAAAGAAGGCATGGCCGAATACCTGCGCTATTTGTTCAAGACCGTCCGGAAATTCTTTGGCGAAGCAGTGGTGGTAACGCAGGAAGTCGAGGACATCATCAGTTCCCCTATCGTCAAGCAGGCCATCATCAATAACAGCGATTGCAAGATATTGCTGGACCAAAGCAAATACCAAAATAAGTTCGACCAGATACAGGAACTATTGGGCCTGACGGAAAAAGAAAAGGCACAGATCCTTTCGATGAACAAAGCCAATGACCCCAAACGCAGATACAAAGAGGTCTTCATTTCCCTGGGCGGCCAGTACAGCAAAGTGTACCGCACCGAAGTATCCCTGCCCGAATATTTGGCCTACACGACCGAAGAAAGCGAGAAAGTAAAAGTACAGGAATACACCCGCCGGTATGGCAGCATACAGAAAGGCATCGCCATGCTAGCAGAGGAACTTAAAAACAAATCAAAATAATACGACTATGAAAAAGCAAACCATTTTGATCGCGATCGCGGCTATGCTATTTGCCGCCTGCAAAAACCCGATAACCGGGGATAATATCACCGGCACCTATGTAAACGAAGCTACGGGCGACTATTCTATTGCATACGATACGCTAAGGATCGAGCCGGCGGGAGAAAAACAATACACTATCCTGCGCCGAACGGGTTATCGGCCTATCCGCAATGGCCACTTACTACCTAAGCGTTTTAAGGTGCAGATCGCAACGGGCATTTATGACCCGCAAAGCCTGCAAATGAACGAGGCCATTAGTGGCAAGGTCTATCATTTTCAGCCGGATAAGCACCTGTTGAAGCTCAACCAGGCGGTTTACCACAAGATCAACTAACAGAACTATTAACCACTCATAACAAATGATACGCCGCGACAGCGGTGTAAAAGGAGGCTATTGTGTCAAAATTTAAAGAAATCATGAAGAAGTATATGGTCATTTTACCCTTATCGGCAGTAACCGTCTTTGTGTCCATACCCAAAGGCGCGGATGCACAATTTATTGTCGGATCGGTCATTTCATCCACTGTGGGCCGGGTCATCCGGGCTATCGATTTGGAAGTGCAGCGGATGCAGAACCAAACGATCTGGCTGCAAAACGCACAAAAGGCATTGGAAAACCAATTGTCCAAACTCAAACTGGACGAAATATCCGGCTGGTCGCAAAAGCAAAAAGACCTGTTCAGTTCTTACTACCAGGAACTTTGGGACATTAAAACCGCTATCGCCTATTATTCCCGGATCAGTGAGCTGACCCAAAAGCAAATCGCTTTGGTCAATTCCTATAACCAGGCCTGGGCGCTGATCAAAAACGACAAACATTTCAATGCGGATGAACTGGCCTATATGGGCAAGGTGTATTCAGGGATATTGCAGGCTTCGGTCAATGACCTCGACCAGATCCTTTCTGTCATCCATGCCGGGAAGACCCAAATGCCGGATGCCAAACGGATGGAACTGATCAACAAAGCCGCCGACCACATGGATACGAATTATAATGACATGCAGCAATTCAATAACCAGAACAAGCTATTGAGCCTGCAACGGGCCGAAGATGAAAACGAAGTATTGACCTTAAAAAAGTATTATGGAATTAACTAAGCCTAAAGGTAAAAGCATAAAGCTAAATGCTTTGGTTTTACTGCTACTGCTTACTGCCAGTGCTACTGCAACTTTTGGGCAGACTTTTCAGGAGTGGTTCTCACAAAGCAAAACACAGATCAAGTATTTGACCCAGCAAATCGCCGCCCTGAACGCCTTTAGAATTTCGATGAGGCAAGGCTATGCGATGATGAAAAATGAATGGGGCGCTATCGGAAACTTTAAAAACGGGGAGTTTGCATTGCACCAGGGTTATTACGATTCCATGCTACAGGTCAGCCCCGTGGTTAAAAGCAGCACGGATATGACCGCCATACAGGCAGAACAGCAAAGCATCATCAACCAGTTCAATGCGATAAATAACTTATCCGGCTTATCGCAGGCAGAGCAAACCTACAGTAAAAGCGTACAGCAAAACGTAACTACCCTGCTTAATAAAGACCTCGACGACCTGCAAACGGTGCTCACCGCAGGCAAGCTGCAAATGACCGATGATGAAAGGATCAAACGCATTAACCAGTTAACGGCGGCAATTAAGGACAAATACGTTTTCACCTGCGCCTTTTGTACACAGGTGCGACTATTGGCTTTGCAAAGAATACAGGATAATAACGATGCACAAACATTAGGGAGGTACTATGGGAACAACTAAGAAAATAACTATTGCATTCATAAGCTTTATCCTTTGTGCTTTCAGCTTTAAGGTTTCAAAAGCCCAAACCTCGACTGCCCAGGATTTACAGCAATTGCTCTATGATATTGAAAAGCTGACGCAGTTCAAAGCGATCCTTTCCGATATGCAAACTGGTTATACGATTTTAACACAAGGATACGGCGCAGTTAAAGATATATCCCAGGGCAATTTTAACCTGCATTCCGCATTTCTCAACAGCCTGATGGCGGTTAGCCCGGAAGTCCGCAAATATGGGCGCATCGCCGATATTATCGCGAACCAGGCCAGTATCGTTTCGGAATATAAATCGGCATGGAAACAAGTCAATGCCGGCGGGCATTTTAACGCGCAGGAACTATTGTACATGAACGGGGTATTTACGTCTTTGCTGAACCAAAGCGTCAATAACCTCACCAACCTGGCCAATGTGATCACAGCGGGGAATTTACGCATGAGTGATGCCGAACGCTTGCAGGCCATCGATCATATTTATGAGGATACGCAGAACAAACTGGTCTTTTTAAGAACCTTCAATAACCAGGTGGCGGTACTGGCCCTGCAACGGCAAAAGGAACAAAACGATGTTAACGCACTACAAAAACTATTTTAATATGAAAAAGAAAATCATATACACTGGTACAGTCCTGCTACTGCTGCTGCAACTGCCACTTTTAAGTAGCGCCCAGGATATTACGTCCAGTTTGCAGGGGATGCAGCCGGTACTGGAGAATGTATATAACGAAATGATGCCGCTATGCAGCAACCTCATCGACGCCGCGCGGGGCATAGCTGGGTTTGCGGCGCTTTGGTACATCGCTTCGCGCGTCTGGCGGCAGATTGCGCACGCGGAGCCGCTCGACTTCTACCCGCTCATGCGGCCATTCGCATTGCGCATGGCGATCATGCTGTTCCCGATGGTCATTGCGCTGATGAACGGCATCATGCAGCCTGTCGTGTCGGCGACCGGCGCGATGGTCGCAAACTCCAATAACTCCATTGCCTTACTCTTAAAGCAAAAGCAGGATGCGATAAAAAATAGCTCCAGTTACCAAATGTACGTAGGCGATGACGGCAACGGGTACAGGTCGCAATGGTATAAATACACCCATCCCGATGACCCCAACGATCAGAATGAGGGCACTTTTTCGTCTTTGGGCAACGATGTCAAGTTTTGGATGGACAAGAATATGTACAATTTCAAGAACAACATTAAAGAGTGGATGTCCGAAATTTTGCAGGTCATCTATGCGGCGGCAATCCTTTGTATCAATACGATACGCACGTTTTACCTGATCGTGTTGGCCATATTAGGGCCTTTGGTTTTCGGCTTCGCGGTCTTTGACGGTTTACAGCATACGCTCACGCAATGGATAGCGCGGTATATCAATATTTTTCTATGGCTGCCTATCGCCAACATCTTTGGCAGCATCATCGGCAAGGTACAGGAACAAATGATCAAGCTGGATATATCGCAGATACAAAGCGCGGGCGATACGTTCTTTTCGCCGACCGATACGTGTTATCTCATTTTTCTTTGTATCGGAATTGTAGGTTATTTCTCTGTACCGAGCGTGGCCAATTATGTCATCCATGCACACGGCGGCAACGGTTTACTGACCAAAGTAACCAGCGTTGCCGCAACCACTGTTAGCGCGACCCCCGGTGTCGCTGCCGCTGTAGGTGAAAGGGGCGAACAAGCAAGAAGCAATATCCTCAATGCGCCAAGCGACTTTATGAAGGGCTGGAACAGCGCAGGTTCGGGAAACAGCAATTATCAAAAAGACAAATTATCAGGAAAATAAATTTCGCATCATGTTCAATCACTTCAAAAATATCGACACTGCCTTCAGGCACATCAAGCTATTCAGTTATATCATCACAATAGCTTGTGTGTCCATATCCTGCTTCGCCATCTATAAAAGTTACCAGAGTTCGGATAACTATAAAAATCACATTTACATATTGGCTAACGGCAAGGCACTGGAAGCCATCGCGTCCGACCGGAAACAAAACATACCGGTAGAGGCCCGCGACCATATCAAGACCTTCCACGAAGACTTTTTCACCCTCGATCCCGATGATAAAAGCATCCAGGCCAATATCACCAAAGCCCTGTACCTGGCCGATGAAAGCGCCAAACGTCAATATGACGATTTGCGGGAATCGGGTTATTATGCCAATATCATTTCGGGCAATATCAGCCAGCAGATCACCGTGGACAGCATCCGGTTCAATATGGATAGCTATCCCTATGCCTTTAAATGTTTTGCCACTGAAAAATTGATCCGTACCACCTCCACCACCAGCCGGAGCCTGGTCACACAGGGCTATTTGCGGAACGTGTCCCGCTCGGACAATAACCCGCATGGCTTTTTGATTGAACGATGGGAAACTTTAGAGAATAAAGACGAACAGGTTAAAAATACCGCACCATGAAAACGATAACCTATTTGTACCAGTTGCCAGCCAGGCTGGCCGATACGCTGAACCGGAAAACGTACTACTGGAACCCCACATCTAAGCTGTTGGCGTTATTGGCTTTTTGCCTGCTGTTCGGTGGTATGAGCCTGTACCTGTTCCTCAAAGCTATTTTATGATTTATTCACCTATAACAACAAATAAAATTATGAAGACACCAGAAGAAAGAAAACGAAAACTGCTCTTAGCCTTACCCTTATTGTTGCTGCCCTTTATCGCCCTGGCCTTTTGGGCATTCGGCGGCGGCAAGGTTAATCCCGCGGATGCAGCCGGGCAGGCCAGCCCCGGTATCAACAAGACTTTGCCCGGCGCCCAATTGAAAGGCCAAAAGGCGCAGGACAAAATGATGCTGTATGACCAGGCCAAACGTGATTCCGCTTCAACCAGGACAGGCAACAATGCCTTTGCCGCATTAGGATGGGACACGGTTAGCCAGCATAAAACTTTGACTGCAAACACCGCCCAGGCCAATGAGGTAAAGATCAACCGGAAACTGGCCGAGATCAACCGACAGATCAGCCAACCCGAACCGGCGCAAAAGTACCCTTACAGTAATAACTATGCCACTGCCGCCCCCGCGTCGCCGGATATAGACCGGCTGGAGAAATTACTGAAGCAAAAACAGCAGGCGACAGCGCCCGACCCGGAAATGGCGCAACTGAATACCATGCTCGACAAAATTATGGCGATACAAAACCCGTCAATGGCCAACGAACAACCTGCCAATAAAACGATGGTTAAAGACAGCGCCTTTAAAGCCATACCCGCCACCATAGAGGGCAGCCAGAAAGTCGCGCCCGGCGGGGTAGTCAGGCTGCGCTTGCAGGATACATTGCATATCAATGGCATGGCTATACCCAAAGGGCAATTGCTGTTCGGCTCCTGCGCGGTCACCAACCAGCGCCTGTTACTGGATATTAAAAATATCCGCCTGGGTACGGCCATTATCCCCGTTAACCTGACGGTATTTTCGTTGGATGGTTTACCTGGCATCAATGCGCCGGAAGCAGAATTGGGCGAAGCCGCCGGTAACGGGACAGCCAACGCGCTGGATAACATGGAGTTTTTAAGCATGGACCAGTCGCTCGGCACGCAAGCAGCTACCGCCGGTATCAGTGCCGCCAAAACCTTACTGGGCAAAAAGGTCAAAAAAATCCGGGTCAAACTGAAAGGCAATACCCCAGTATTGCTCCGTATCAACAGATCGTCTATTTGAAAAAGGAGGTGCTATGAATATTTTAAAAGAAGACTTTTTGGAAACTGTTGAGCAGTTAAGGAAAGCAGCCGACCACGGGTATTGGTACGTAGCGTTTCCCTTAAACCCGGAGTTCAGGAAAGCGGAAGATTTTAAACTATTTGAACGGGTCAACCAAGCCCACAAGTACGCAAGGAACCATACGGATTATAAAGGGGCCTATGCCCAAAGACGGCTGAAGCCATTTGTAGAAGAACTGGAAAAGATAGCCTTGAGCAAAGATTTGCCAAACGTGCTGGACCTCAATGGCCGGTTAAGCCCTGTAGAACAACCCGAGGAACATTTTCCGCCTCTTACCCGTATGGAAAATCAACCGGCAAAAGATCAGCCGGTTATTTCAGAAACAATTAACCAAGTAACGATTACCAATCATATCATTATGAATTTAAACAATTTAGAGAACCTCAAAGACGAGGTAAAGACGCTGGGTTTTAAGGAAAAGACCATAAGCGAAATGGAAAAAAACATGGAAAAAGGTGTTCCGGAATTCACCCTGAACGAAAAGATCGCCGCAAGCCGCGGCCAGGTTGACCTGACCCTGCATTTCAAACAGTCCGGCCAGTCCGAACATTATTTCTTTAATAAATTTGAAGTAGCCCATCATGCGGGTAAAGCGCTGGAAGACGGACAGAAATATACCGTCATTATGCCCAATGAAGCTGGCAGGAACATGACCAAATCATTTGAGAATGTTGGCGAAGCGATCACCTTTTTTAAAGAACAGAAAGGGAACAGCGAACTGGCAATTGTAAAGGGCGAAGGTAAGGACAGGGATATGGAACACCGTACAAAACTGGCCACGATGGAAAACGGCAAGGTGAACTATGTCGCCAAAGAATTTCAACGGACCTTCCGCGCGCCTGCCGTTACCCAAACTTTTTGGGTGGAGCGCGGCAAGGGTTTTACAGCCGAACAGGCCGCCAATTTGATACAGGGCCGTTCTGTTTATAGGGATGACCTCCTGAACCTGGGCGGGCAACCGTATAAGGCATGGATCAAACTGGATATGGATACCCCAAAAGACCGTCACCAGAACTTTTTAACCAACCAATACCATGACCCATCGTATGGCTTTAACCTTGAAAAAGTGCTAGACAAATTCCAGATCAAAGAGTTGAACGACCCGGCTAAAAAGGAAGCATTGGAAAATACCCTAAAAAATGGTAACCGTCCGCTCATCACCACCGTTAAAGAGGGTCAGGAAGTAAAAATGTTTATTGAAGCCGTGCCGCGTTACGGCCAGGTCAATTTATACAGGGAAGATGGTAAGCCGGAAAAGCGGGAACAATTTCTGAAACAACCCTTACAGGAGCAAATGTTACAGATCGGCAAAGCCAAAGGCCACGAAAAAGAGCAGGAACAAGGGATGCGCATCTAAGCCAAACCGGAGTTCTATATTTTATTGTTTAATTTTAATCCACCATTTATAAACCATTTAATTCAAGTAAAAATCATGAAAAACTTCAAAGCCTTGCAGGAGTTAGTCACTGCAACAGAAAAAGATGCCAGTGCATTTTTTGAGAAAGGAAACAAAGCAGCGGGGACCCGTTTGAGAAATGCGATGCAGCAACTTAAAGGACTGGCACAAGCCGTCCGCAACGAGGTCATAGAAAAAAAGAAGACCGCCTGATCTTGAAATCACAGGCGCAAGAAAACCTGATCAGTACAACTGGCCAGGTTTTTTTATTTATCCCGAAGATCAGCGGTCTTGGTAATGGGTATTTTAAACTTTACATTTACTTATACAATAATATCACGACATGGCTAAACGCGAGGGAATAAGTAAAAGTACCCGTTTTGAAGTATTCAAAAGAGATAAATTCACCTGTCAATATTGTGGTGGAAAATCACCGGAAATTGTTTTAAATGTTGACCATATAGACCCGGTAGCTGAGGGTGGCACCAACGAGATCATTAATTTGATAACAAGCTGTTTTGATTGCAATAACGGCAAGCGTGATAAATTATTAAGTGATACTTCAGTAGTTGAAAAACAACGAAAACAATTAGAATTATTACAGGAACGCAGAGAACAAATTGAACTCATGCTGGAGTGGAAAAAATCGTTGTCAGAATTTGATAATGATGTCCAAAGTATGCTGGCTGATTATATTGATAGTAAAATAAATCCTTTATCGTTAAACGAGAGTGGAAAAAAACATATTGCGGACTGGCTCAAAAAGTTTGATGTCGCGACAATACTTGACGGCATAGACATCGCCGCCAAAAAGTATATCAAATATAACAACGATGAAATTGACCAGGCGAGCGCGGAACTTTTTATAAATAAAATAGGCGGCGTTATTGTTGTAAAAAATATGCCGCCGATACAGCAAAAAATAGCTTATATTAAAGGTATCGCGAGAAACAGGTTCTCCTATTGGGACGACAGAAAAGGTTCTATTATTCTTTCTAATTATATTAAAGAACTTCAACTGCATTATGATGAGGAAGAAGTTTTAACGGATCTTGGAAAGGAAGTTGAAAAAATAACAAAAGAATCAAAAAACTGGACCGATTGGAAAAACACATTAGAAAAGTGGACTTCAGACATACAGGCGTGGGAAAAACCAGACAAGAAAAACAACAGGCCGGATATTTCCGAAAAAGAATTTACTACCGATGACTTGGAAAGGTTTGTATATCATAGTAATTACGAACAGGAAGATCATATCAAAGCGGTTGAGTACGTCGCTTCTATTTTCCCGGAATTTGACAAAAACCAGTTTCGATCTATTTTAAAACCGCTGTTTTTAGATTTTTTGAGAACAAAAAATGATTTTGACAACCGGTTTAAGGAATATGAATCGGCGAGGGAATATATTGCCGAGTATGTCCAGCAAAGCGAACTGCCAAAGTTATTTCATTATGAATACGAAAATCATAATGATGACATGGGACTATTAATGGTCCTGGAAAATAAAATTTACGACCTGTTAACAGATGTATTTATGTTCTTCTACTTCCCTATCAGGACGATAAAACAACAATACCTGGAAGAAATGATCGCAATGCACATCACCATTCTAACTAATAGCGACCCGGTTGTTAGCGAAACAACGATATAACCAATTAATATGTCTAACCAACTCATCTTTATTAAACCGTGGGATCAATTTCAAACGGAATTAAATCAATTTGTAGTCATTGGCAATGAATTAAAAGCCCAGCCGGCAACGAGTAATGATGATTACAATGCCCTGGATGAAAAAAGGCGTTCATGGGAAAAAGACATCTTCGCCTGGTTAAAGAGTAGTTTCAGCAATGAAATCAACCCTATGGCCATCGAACTCAATAACGTCATGGCAAATAATTTTACAGTCCCCAGCAATACATTAGTTTTAAAGGATCAGTTGTTTCAATTCAAGGGCAGGATAATGCAGGTCAATAATTACCTGCTCTTTAAAGAAAGGATATTAGATGTTTGCGATGCGATTGTTCGCCCTGACGAACAAAAAATAAATGAGCGGGCCGGATTTACGCTAAAGCAAAAACAACAATTTATTTTAGAAAAATTATTTGACCTGTATGACGATCATTTTTATCCGTTGGAAGAAATCCTTGCTGGAAATGGAATTAAGCTTAACCGGAATAACGAAGCAGTGGAGCTTGCCGAAATATTAGAAAATTTGGGCTATGTTGAGATCAGTCAATATGCGGGCCAAAAAGCAAGTGCGAAATTAACAGCAGAAGGTGCGATGTTCATTGAGGAAAGTAGGCAGCCAGTCCGGGAAGACTATAATGATATCGATTTTTCGGCGGCTGAATTAACCCAAAAAATAGACGAAATTAAATCCGAGTTAACCAGGTTGGGGCTTGGCCATGAAATCCTGTACGATGAAATGCAGGAATTAAAGGAATTGTATAAAACACTTAATAAAAAGAACTGGGGACAGCTATTAAAGGGCAAGCTATTGGATATTGCAATAAGCAAAGCGGTAGATAACGCAACACTTGAGTTTGTTTATAAGGAATTGACCACCCATTTTTTGAAGTTATTTTAATTGAGCGGCCCTCACACGGAATTTCTGACCGCATCTTCCGGCGTAAGGCCGATCTCATTGGCATAAACTAAATGTTCCTCATAAGGATCGTAAGTCATCTTTCCGTTTTGACGAAAATAAGCATATTGCTCTTTGACCTTGATTTTTACCCGCACTTCCGTCCGGTCAAACTCATTGACAATCTCATGCAAAAAACAGGGATACGCCCAATTGCTTCCAAAAGATATATAATATTTTTTACTGCTGTCAAGTTCCGGTGCCACACGCTCCTTTCGGGGCAAAGTTTTAATTTGCTGGCGGACCTTAACCCTGTACCTGAACTCTTTTATCATTTCCGTAAGATTTGAAATAGCCACACGAATATATTAAATGGCCGGCATAATCTGTTTAAAATGTGGATAATATTGTTGCAATGCGATCATAGGTTCTCCCGAAAACTTAACCGTATTTTCCTTGGTCAAAACCGGCTATGATACCCATTTTAACGAAGAATTGAATTTAAAAGGCAATTCATTTGCTTTTGATAATGAAAAAGGCTGGGTGGAAAACCGAGCCAAATAACTCATATCTCAGCGGTCCAGCCGCTTCCTTTGTCAGCCGCTTCCCGCCTTTTAAAAGACCGGGCACAGCCGTCTTCCTCAGCTGCGCTTCGGAGCCGCCCGCGCCCGGACTTTTGGCGGCCACCATTAAGTCCTTTTCAAAGTACTTGCTATCCCCAATTTAAAAGTTCCCCCAGGCTTTTTGGTTAGCAAATTTCTGAAACAATCCCTTTGACGTCAAGCCCGGGGCCCTGCGGGTTTGCTGAAAAAAAATCTTCCCTGCCCGCTTCGCGGGCGAGGTATTTTTTTTCGCAAAGCCTTGCCTTACAAAGGGATTGTGTTCAGGTGCGGCGCTTAACAAAAAGCCGGGAGGCCCCTGCCGACCGACTTTTCAAAAAAAAGCGCTATGAAACACACCAACGGCAGAAGCCCACCGCACCGCCCACAGCGTCCCGACCAGTCGGGACGGCTGACACGCACGCGCCCATCCGGGCAATTAGTCAATTCATTAATTATCAGTATTAAAATTTAGAAAACATGAAAACCGCAGAAGTAAAAACAAATGGTGTAGCCAATAAAGCAGGTAATAACGCCACAGCCAACAAAACAGACAATTCAGGTAACGGTCAAAAAATAAACAACCTGCCTGTTAGCAAACAGTTTGACGACAAAAAGGACGAGCCGAAAAAGGAAGAACAGCCAAAGCAACCCACAGAAACCCCAAAGACAGGAAACGGGCAAGCGCAGGCGGAACAAGTAAAGAGTGAAGCACCAAAAGCCGAACAGCCAAAGACAGAAGAAGCTAAACCACAGTCAGAACCGACCAAAAAAGAGCTGAAAGAACAGCTTCGGGAACAGCAGGAGCGCAAGTTAGCCGACACTGTAAAATTAGTGGAAGCGTTAGGCAAGAAGATTGCCCAAAAGAACAAACTGCAAAACACGATAACTAACCTTGACAGTTTTAACCTTGCCCAAAATGACGAAGATGATATGGCAAGCGACAGCCGTTTTGCACGGTGCGAGTTGGTTATTTCCGACGATGACGGTAACGATTTTGTAACCAAGAACCCTTTCATTATTGCCTATGTCGCACAGGAAATCAAACAGCTTTGTATCGAGAAATTGGCACAGGTGGAAGCAAGTATTGTAATTCCTTTTGAGTAAGTAAATGGAAACGCCCTATGTATTCATAGTACATAGGGCGTATTTCAAATGGTCAAACCATCTGATAACTAAGACAATGTTAGAAATTTTCATCGAATTAACCAATCAAATTTATTGGGTTGGTTATGCACAAGAGTTAGCAAAGTCCGATCCACAAGCCTTTCAGTTTGAGTTTAACGATTTCTTAAATAATTACTTATGAAATGGTTTAACGAATGTGGGACGCTTGAGGAAGTCAAAGCCACCTATAAAAAACTGGCTAAACAGTATCATCCCGATTTAGGGGGCGATACAGTTACCATGCAGGAAATCAACAAAGAGTACGCTTTTGCCTCTGCCAAAGCCATCAAAGGGGCTAATCTATCCGAGGAAGAAACGGAAACCGAAATACTATCATCGGAAGCCTATCGGCAGGCTATTGAAAAAGTTATCCATTTAGAAGGCATTACCATTGAGTTAGTCGGTTATTGGTTGTGGGCGACTGGTAACACCTATCCCGTGAGGGCTACTTTGAAAGATGCGGGGTTTATGTTCGCACCCAAAAAATTAGCCTGGTATTTCCGTACAGCAGAGTATAAGGTTTCCAAAGGTGGCAAAAAAACACTTGATGAAATCCGCAACAAATACGGTAGTGAGGTACTAAACGAGGACAAGCCCAAACATAACTACATCAATCAAAAAGCATAAAAACTATGAGTTACATAATCATTGAACAGCACGGAGGCCCCGAACACACAGTCATTGTAACCGACCAAGACGGTAACAATCTTGTATTTGAAACAAGGGAAGAAGCCGAAGCGGAAGCAGCAGACTGTCAAGATGGGCTAATTGTTGAATTATAATCGAAATAAAGCCCTCAACCGTGTTGATATAAACGGAGCCAACTTCTCTAAAATAACGCCTCATATCTCCTGATTTACGCTTCAAACAGGGATATGGGGCTTTATTATGCCCGGCGTTAAGTGCCTGATAACGCTTGATAAGTGTTTGAAATTAACTGATAATCACTACGAAAAGCAATGCCTTACGCTTTTTGAAATAAGGACAATAGTATTTAATTATATTTGTATAGATTATGTTAGAAGTTATTTTGTGAACATAAAATTTGAAATTTTAAAGACGCCTTTATTAAGATATTTCCCATCCTTAACCAACTTTCAGGATAAGTATTTATCCTTTTTTTTTACTGCCCCCGACCAGGTTCCCAATCACTATGCTTATGTCTGTCCTTTATGTATTAAGAACGGAATAATTCTTTGTGAAGATGGAACATCCTACAGCACAAACGAGGAGTTTACACTTGACCACTTTCCCCCCGAGGCTGTTGGCGGAAAATCAACGGTTCTCGTATGTAAAAAATGCAATAATGAAGCGGGGGCCAAATATGAAAATTCGCTAAAGGAAAAGATGCAAAACATGAGCTTTAATAAAAAAGTAGGCTCCGCTAAATTAAAAGCCAAATCTCAAATTAAAGATGTTAAAGGAAATTACCCGACAATATTAAGTATAAGAAAGGATGGCACATTTGAAATCAGCTTTAAGCCTAACGAAAAATCCCATGCCCCCTTACTTGATAAATGGCTGGACAATTCAAAAACAGACCATAATTGGACAGCAGAGGTTACCATTCCGGTTGCAGATGAAAATAAAGTTCTAAAAGCACTGCTGAAGACAGCCTATCTTTTCTGTTTTCATTATTGGGGCTACGAATTTGCTTATAGTTATACAGCGGATCAGATAAGAAAAATTTTAAATGATGAAACAGAATATCCGTTAAAAAATCCGACTTTCATGTTGGGCGATATAGCTAAATCAGGGCAAATTCCTAAACTTCCTTTGGGTCTTTGTCAAATAATTGCACCGCAGGAATTGAAGTGTTTTTTAGTTAATATCCATTTAATTGATAAGGAAACAGGATACGATGATATTGCCGGAATTATTATCCCTGGCCCGTCAAATGAGGATTGGGATGATTTAAAAAGGATGTACCTGATACTTAGCAAAGATCCAACTATAAATGTGACTTTTAATCATGTGGAGGGTAATAGTGTTGCAGATGGAGTTTATTATGGTTACACCAAAAGTTGGAATGCCTTAAAAGCCTAAATATGATTTATAATTCGCAAGCTTCATTACCTTATCTTCAAGACCGGCAGCTTTTGCAGCATCTAACATTGCTCGGTCATCGGTAATTAAAATATTGGTTTTAAATTTTGAAATGTAAAATAGCAATTGGAAGTCCCATACCCAATTAGCCCTGTTATTCTTTGTAATATCAAAATCCGCGTTGCCAATTAGCTTATTCATAATTTCGATACCTAAATGCAGGGCAGCAGGAAAGTAATTTTTTACTAATTCAGCGTGTTTGCTCAATTCCGCCTGCGTAAGTTCATTTTCGTTTCTTTTTGCGATACCTAAAGCTTTTAACACTTGGTGCATTGCAATGGCATTTAGTAGATGCTCGCTCTTTAAGAGCGATAGCATTTTTTTTCGCCCGTCTTTCCTTACAGCATAATCAACGGCAATTCCCCGGAAAGCGTTTAGAAAGTTCATCTCATCTTTATCGGTAGCAATTTTTACAGTTTTAAAATAGCTGCTGTATTGTCCCTCGTTTTTCCAGTCGGGGTTATGGTAAATTTCATAAATCAAACGGCCAAAACCCTGGTATAAATTCTCAGTAACAGGATCAGAAT
>Ga0207072_1113_pt2 | contig 14727 bp, 7 predicted proteins | sample Alteio_BWMinHeat_68_FD_153570 | JGI IMG/M metagenome (GOLD analysis project Ga0207072, IMG submission 153570) | Enriched cells from forest soil in Barre Woods Harvard Forest LTER site, Petersham, Massachusetts, United States -... | ecosystem: Environmental > Terrestrial > Soil > Temperate forest >... | reverse complement strand
CTTCGATCCTGATGGACGCCTTGCCTCCCTTGTTTACAAATATACACTCAGCACATACAACAGTCTTTCCACAAATCTCGACAACCATCTAAATAATTTTAAACCTGCTTTTAATTCTGTTGCCGATAGTTTTAGTGGAGCCTTTGATACGAGCTATTCTGATCCATTTTCACCACTTCCAATCGAACCGATGGTATCCGTCCATTCATTCGTGACCTTTGCAGGAGGTTTCGTTGGAAAAGCAGAGGGATTACATACATTTTTATCGGCTAACCGCTATCCTGACATGTCAATAGCTGAATTGCCACTACCAGGTCGATTTGGAAAAAGAGGTGCTTCTAAGACTCCGAAAGCCCGTGCAACAAATGAACCACTCGAGCAAACTGCCTTTAAGCGTCTGACAAAAAAAAATGCGCGGCATAATTTGGAGGTACACACAGGAGAGTCGCCCGCTCGAGATATTCATGCGCATCATACTTACCCGCAAGAATTGGAAACAACTTTCATTGAAAAAGGAATTAATATTCATCACCCAAAAAATTTGGTTTGGCTAGAAGGAAAATTGCATCTTAAACATGCAAAACGCTACAATGCAGAGTGGTGGTCGTTTTTTGAAACAAATCAGGAGGCTACAGAAGCTCAGATTTACGCGGAAAGAAAGAAAATCATGGATATTTGTTATAAGAAAAAAATTTAATCTGGAAAAAATGGAAAATAAAGATTTTTTTAGCTTTAAAAGCAAATTGGTACTGTCTAATGGACAGGCAGTACCAATCAATCTTAAAACCAATGAAAAAGGTGTTAGTGATCACTCTAAACTGATTAAGGGGCAATATGATGGGATAGATTTTCCAGTAATTTTTAAGCAAAAAGGAAAGATAAAATTAAATGATATATTAGATACAGGATGGGTTAGTCTGTTTCTAATTTCTGATAATCTAAGAATGGTTTTAGAAGAAAATCGATTAACCGGTTGGCAGATTTTCCCTATTAGATTGTACGATGTTAGAGGTAAAGAAATTAATGGCTATCATGGATTTTCTATTATAGGACATAGTGGCCCAACAAGTTATGATAAATCTTCGATTATAGAAAATGAAGCATTTTATCCATATTATAAAGGTGTGAGCGTAGATAAATGGGATGGCAGCGATTTTTTTACTCCTGATAAAACTTATCAAATTTTTATTACCAATAGAGCTGCGGAAATATTAAAAAAGAAGAAAATTACAAACATACAACTCGAAAATTTAGCTGAAAAAGAAACTCCTATCAGACACGTAAGAAGAGAAAATAATGCCTGACAAATTGAAGTAAATTGATGAATCAAGTCATTTTGCTTCTGAACTCACCCTTTCTCAAACCACACAACATTGGGCCTGACCTTGCCCCCTTTTTAGATCCAACTTAGATTAGAAAAATCATGCTACCCAAGTTTTTGTTATCCTGAACAGGCCTTTATCCTGCCCATTCTGACATTCTCTTACCCCAGTATTTTTTAACTTTGTTCATCTGAATTGTCCCTATCCAATTGGTTATATAATCTCGAGATAATCCACACGTGCTCTGTCCGAATAGGTCTTCTTGTTAAAAAAAATACTTATCTATTTCAAAACCAATGTGTTAATTCGTATAAAAAAATCCATCAATGTGCTAATTTGTCCGCATAGCTGGCGACGACAATATTCGCAAAAAATAATTAATGGAGGAAAAATGAAAATAGTATCATCCATTGTCATCATAGTTTTAAGCGGAACTATTTTATCGAGTTGCAACTGTGTTAGATCTTCCTTGGAATACACGATGGGAACGCAATGCTTAGACGAGGGAAACCCCGCAGAAGCGATCATTCACCTAAAAAAAGCGGTTGAATTAGATCCAACCATGTCGCGAAATCAGGCGAATTTAGCTACTGCATATATAAAAGTAGGGGATTGGGAAAATGCTTGGTACCACGCTAGAAAAGGGGTTCTTTGTAATGATGCAAATGACATTGCGTTGATTATCTTTCTCAATACCTATGGCCAAATGGTTGTTGCAAAAGGTTTAAATAAGGTGGAGACACCATACATTGTTATTAGAAAAGCTCTTGGTGAACCAGACGTTTGTACCATCGAGCATGGTGAAGAAAATCCGCGATTTGCAAGATATGGTGCTTGCCACATGTATTTCTCTGACGGTGTCCTAAAAGATCTATTGGTGGTCGGATTTGCAGACGAATAATTTACCACGGAATGGCTCGGTCAGAACTCGACAATGGGAAAAGATTTTAAGAGCTCGTTCATGAATGGGCATCTTCGTTACGAGAATTGGTGAGAAAAAGGTCGGTTAAGCGGCGCACGATCACGAAGCGTTGGGTGGGCGAGAGGTCCGCTTGTACGATGAGACTTTTGAGGGCGCGGCGGCTGGAAGCTGCTTTAATGCCTTGTTTCAAGGATTCCAATTTATTCCACATGGGAGTGTCGTACTTCCACTCAGTTTGGAGCTCTTCGACTCCCAAAATCAACTGATCTTTGACCGTTTGCACTGCCTCGAGGCGCATCTCTGCGACCATTTCGTTTTCTAGTTTTTCTAAATCTGGGTGGGTCGCTTCCTTTCTCTTGAGAATCTCAAGCCTTTCTGGTGCAGTTTCCCCTAATTGACTCAACGGCTTATGCCCTTTCCATTCGTCGATGGCCATCCGGTAGGCACGGGTCAAACTTTTTCCTAAGATTCTATTCGCGGCAAAAGCGGCAAAAATCACAGAAAGCTCCAAAACCAAAATCGCCGTCACCCTGCCCAGAAAGGTTCCGACGGGGCCCGCAAAAGAAAATGCCACTCCCATTGCTTGTGGTAACACGATGATTAACGAGGCGGCGACTTTGTAAAGAACTGATCTCACCGGCATCGACATCAAATTCCCCACTTGAGCTGGCATCCAGGCGATCTGAAGCTCCTTTAATACCTCATGCGTCATCGAACCAACAGTCGACGCGTCCATCCCCAATTCCGCATCGAAAGCAGCGGCTTGTTGGAGCGTCTGCATCTCCATAATATGCTTATCCATCAACCACTTGTTATACCAAGTGCTCCCGCCTCTGACTAAATCGAAAGGGGAAAAATTTGGATCTTTGTTATGGGTGAGTGTCTCCTTATAAATCGCGTGGACGAGCTTTGCACTTTGAACGTTAGAGCCATTCCATTTAGAGGCTAAAGAGGCATGGAGAAGCGAGGTGCGACTCCCACCAGCTTCAGCCCAATTAAACGACTGCTTTAACCACTGAATCTTTTCCAATTTTTGATACAGATCAAGACTGCCCACCTTGGCCGCCGCAAGCATGGCAGCTTCATACTGCCGCTTCACGCAGGCTTGCTTTTCCTCTGTGTCAAAAGTGGTAGAGTGTTCCCACGTGGGAATCATCTCTTCAAAATAACGGGTGAGCATCTCAGCTCCTCTCCGCCCAAGCGTCAACTGAGAATCCATGATGTCCAACAGTTGGTCTGCCGTTTCCACCAGGTCAAAAAGCAGTGCCAGGATATCGTGTCTTTCTTGTTGCGTATAGAGGGTCAGATCGGGATAACGGGAAACGATCCGCTCCCAGTTCACTTTTTTTCGTTCATCCAAAGGCAGTGCTTGAATAGCCTTCAAATCATTTAACACCTCTTTCGCATCGTTTCGCTCCATGTGCATCTCAATCTGGCTTTGCAATTCTTTGGGATCAGTCGAGGGAGTTATGCTGCTTTCCATTGGTCCCATCGCTCTGATTTTCACGGAGCGAGGCGTATCCGATTCAACTGACTTTGGCTCTGCAGTAGGGTCAACCGGAAACCGTTGAATGTACTGAGTCAGAAACTTGTTGTGGTGTCGATCTGCCAACATTTTCGCCCACACCGAATGTTTAACCGTCTCACCCAATGCTTCCCCTGCCATCCCGCCATAAGGGGTTTGATGCCCCACCGTTGTCAGCAGGGTACTTCCAATAAAGGTCAACTGAGGCGGTGTGAGGGCAAACGAGACCGTGCCAAGGAGGTAACCGAGCGATGTCATAAAGGCGACAAAATACCCCCTTGGACAGCGCATCTCCTCTGTGTAGTGCGCCGCAGAACTAAAGCAATCGACCGGAGTGGGAGGATCCATATAAGTCGCCAGCAATTCGTCTAAAACCGCAGCGGCCCCTAAATCCAAACGGCTGATCGCCTCAACGCCATGTGCATCGCGTGCATGGAACGGACTTACCTCTTGGTTGAGCAGTTCTCGGTACAACTGGGTAGCGAACGTCGTTGGCTGATCTTTAAATTCTTCTAAGTAGCTCAACTCTGGATGCATTTGCAGTAAAGCGGGAAGTTCAGCCGCAATCACGTCTTGCTTGCTGCGAGACAATTTTTGGCCAACCAGTTGAGCGCCTATCTCATGCAACAGGCTGATCTCATTTAAATTCTGCAAAAGTTGATTTAATCCCTCTTTCTTCTTTTCTCGATACGTGAGCGAGCTTCCCACTTCCGTCGCTGAATTCTGCTCGTAAATGGCGCGCTCTACTCCAATAATAAATTTCGGATCTCCCCCTTCAATGGCAAACGAGAGCAACGAACGCCCTTGCGGCTGTGGCAACTGAACGTACGCTTTCATTTTAGATGCAATCGTTTCAACGGTATCCTTTTTTTCTATCCCAAAGGCTTGCTTCAATAGCTCATCGCCACCCAATTTTGCGGCAAGAAGGAGCGCTGAGCTTCTTGGAAATGATAAGGAAGCGACTTCCTTGCCCTCTTCGTCTTGTGTCAACTCGAGAGCCTCTCTGACCAGATTTTCGGCAAAAACCCGTTCATTGTGCGCGCTTAAGTAATCCACAACCCGTCCCATACTTTTAAAACTACGGGAAGCTTCAAACAACGTGCGGATCAACTGTTCTCGCTGCGGCGGGGCGATGCTGGTGTTCGAATAGATCAAATCGAGCGTTGTATTTGTAGCCGATTTGAACAAACCCTTTTCGATGACCATCTGCATCACGCCCACATCTTTTCCTGTCAATGCGCGTTTGAGAAGACCGTGGTGCAAGCGGAAGACCTTCTCGAGAACTTCCTGCCCGCCAGGCTCTCCAGCAAGCCGTTCGTAAGTGTCTTTGAACTTTTGGGGATCTGACACAACAAATTGAGTCAGTTTCTGTGCTTCAGTTGCCATCTCCCTCATCCGTTTCCAATACTCAGGGTCGGCGATGGTTTCCGCTCCATGCATTGTTTTGATGAGTTGGTCGACGCGGTAGACGTTTCGAATGCGTTTCCACTGATGGGTCGCCCATAATCCGGTCTGCACCACGACGAAGGCAGGAAAACAGAGCGTTCTCGCAATTGCCAAAAACGCCTCTTGCTTGACTGAAAGGTATTCATGCAGCTGACTTGACTCCCCCATTTCTTTGTCTCTCAACATGATTTGCAGCTTTTCCGCAACCATGAGGCGGTCGACCAACTGCTTCTCTTCTTCCGATTTGCCACTTGTGGCGACGCCCCCTTTCACCAGTTTTAAAATCTTCTCCTTCAGCTCATCGACGACCTTGTCGGTCAACCGCGCCAATTCGGTCTTGGAGAGATTCTTCTGCTCTTTTTTGTATGAGATGGCTATACTCGGTTTTCCCAAAGAAGAAAAAATGGGTTCGCTCACCTCAAGTTCCCCTTCAAAGACTTTTGATACCAACGATTTGACCTTATTTACAGTCACAGTGTTGGCACTCGACGTGTCGTAGATCGTAATCCGCTTTTCAGAAAGAAAGAGATAGCGAAGCGCTCGACCGACCGTCCCCTTGGCCTGCTGCGCTTTTGACACCGCCTGAATCCTCTCATCTTGTTGGCTGAGTTTTTCGGCTGGATCAGGGGATGTAGTTGTAGTTGTTGCAAACGAAATAGGCGGTAATTTTGACAAACCGTCCGAAGACATAATAAACCTAAATGATAATATATCTTTATTATACATATTGTATTAAATAATTTAAAACAGCGAAGTTGTGAGAGAATTGGGGGTTTGCTATAAGAACAGACGATGAGCTTAAAAACCCTTTTAATTGAGACAGCCACAGAGCGCGGGATGTGCGCCTGCTTTCAGGGAGAGAAAGAACTCTTTACCCTTAGGCTGCCGTTTGGGCTGCAACAGGGGCAGCAACTGCTAGCCGAGCTCAATAAGAAGCTGCAAGAAGAGGGCATTCCCCTACAAACAATAGGAGCTGTGGCTGTCGGGGTTGGCCCAGGGTCGTACACGGGGATCCGGATTGCGGCAACCATTGGCAAAATGCTCTCTTTTGGTCTAAAAATCCCCTTGGTTGGGGTTTCGACCTTGGAAACCTTCGCACCCGAAGCGGAAGGGAAATTTGGCGCGGTACTCGATGCCAAAATAGGGGGCATTTACCTCCAATTAGGGGAAAAAAAGGGGGAAAATGTCCTCTTTTCAACCCCTCCCCAGATGGTTTCGGTCGAGACGGCCCTCCCTTTACTAGAGGGGAGAATCCTCGTCTCCCCAGATTGCAAGCCTTTAAAAATCAAGCTCCATCATACAGGCCCCTGGGAAGAGGCCCCCCCCTCCTCCCGTCTCATGGCCCACCGAGCAGAAACGCTCCTTCAAGAGGGAAAAGGTGCCACAAATGGCACTTTGAACCTGCTTTACCTCAGATCTTAAATTACAGTCTTTTTATTTAAATATTTTTATTTACAAGCATTTATTATAGAGTTATAATAAAAATACGCAGTAGTTAAACTTAATTATTGGTGTTTTTATGCAAGAATTAGGACATGGTGGCCCTGATTGGACAGTACGCCAGCAAGAACAAGTCAAAAAACAAACAGTAGAAACAGCTCAAACCCCTGAGACTACACCTCCTCCTTCTCCCACAGTTAAAAGAGATGAAACAGCTCGTGGGGCGAAAATAGCAGGACAAGCCGCTTTTGGAGCCATCAAAGGTTTAGCCTCTGACATCACTAAGGTTGTGCTCAAGGGTGCCAGTGAGACCCGCGCTGAAATAAAAGCAACTAAATCCCTTCCTGGAAAAGTCGCACACGCAGGAGCTGGTGCCGCTAAAGCGGTGTGGAAGTTCGTGATGACCACAGACAAGTACTTCAAGCTAGGAGCGGGCGAGAATAAAGAATTCGATCCTATCATCCGCGATCTTCAAAAAGCCACGGACAACCAACTGCAACGCGGTGCGGATGGAAAAAATCAAAAATTGACCCTTACTTACGAAGGGAAAAAATTAGGCTTCAACGATTTAAAAAAACTCGCTCAAGAACAAGCAGCGAACCATACTAAAGAAGCGAAAAAACTTGATGCCGAAGCAGAAACAATCAAAGAACAGGTTGGAGAAGATCATCCAGAGTATTTAAGCAAGAAGGCTGCTGCTGAAGAAGCGAAAAGCAAAGCCAATGCGGCACTCAAGGCGGGCTCCAAATTAGTAGATGCGGAGCAAAAAAGAGGAACTTTTGGGGAACACGTCGCAAAAGGGAAACTCGCGGGAAGAATGACCTTCTCAGGCCTTGCAAAAGTCACCGGCGCCCACTGGCTTTTGACCTCCAAACGCACCTTTAAACTTCCCGACAATGTTGCAGGGCCATCACAGACCAATGGTGCCAAGTATACTCACCTCTGTCAGAAACTGCAAGCCGCCCTTCCCGATAGCCATGTCGAAGTGAATGTGCACGAAGGAACAGTCCTAGTCAAAGTAGATGGTCACGAAAAGAGTTTGGTAGAACTGCAAGGGATGATGGCAAAACAAGCACACCGTGCCGAAACTCTCCCCACAGCGCAAACAGATGCGATGAGTTGGATCGGCAAGTTGGACGCGAAAGCACATGAAAGTGAATTGTCGACCAAGCTGCAAGTCTCCCATATCGTCCAGGCGTTCTTTAAAGAGCCACGCATTGTCGTCTCTTTAAATCGGGACACCGATACCGCTTGGTGGCAGGTAAACGACACAAGGAAGCGCAGTGTTGCGCGAGCCGGTCACATTCAGTACCTTGCAAAGAACTTATTCGGAGAACATGCCGAAGTAGGAATTAAAGGAAGTACCGTGACGGTTGGGCTAAAAGCTGAGGCAGGGGGAAAAGCCGACAAACTCACCCTACAACAACTGCGCGAGAGCACGAACCAGAAAGTCCTGGATTTAAAAAACCATCTCGAATTTGGCGAAAACCTTACGGCAGAAAAAAAGACAGTCCTTAAAGATCGAATTGAAATGGGTGAGAAGCTCACAAAATTCATTGGCGCAGAAACGCCCGCTCAAAAGGCGGAAGTGCGCGCCCACCGCAATATCCTGCGCCGCGCTGCTTACAACATGACCTACGCTTTGTATGTACCAACGATCATTGGAATGCGCGCTTTAGCTGGAATGCGCGGACAATGGCGAGATCATAAATACAACAAAGAAATCGATCGCAAATGCGGCATTGTCGTCGCGACAATGCGACATGAAAAATTGGCAGCAGCTGGAGAGTCCCTAACTCCCGAACAGGCGGGAGAAAAGCAAAAAGTAATGTCTACCCACTTGCGCGAGGCCATGAAAACGGGTTTTGAACTGCAACACCTATTGGAGAAACAACAAGGGAAGCAACACGAGGTCGGGAAAGTTGAAGGGCAGTATAAAGCCTTTATCGCAAAACGTGAATCCGTTATCACTGATGGCAAAGCCTCCCCTGAGGAAAAGGCAATCGCCAAAGAAGAAATCGCTGCCTTCAAAGAGGCTCTGAAGTTCGAAAATCGCGCGTTGAGAAACGCGATGTTCCACGCCCATCCCGACACGATTAAATTCCTCATCAAAGAAGGGCTCTTTAGAAACGTTGCGCCAGGCGATGTCCTTTTCAATTCCGAAACACCGGCTCTCTTGTTCGCGCTGGAACACCGCACGTTTGGAACCGATAAAGCCAAGGACAAAGATGATAAAGTCCTCTCCTCAAAAATCAAAGAGGAGATCAAAGTTGCCCTCTTTCAAGCATGCCCAGATGCGGCAAGCCGCGAAGTGATTGTCCAAAACTTGTACAACAATGGGCAAGCCGATTTAGCAGAAAGACTGGTATTAGAGCTCTATCGTGGAAATAATCCCAAGCTCAGCACACCACCGACATCAGCACAGGTCTCTGCTCACCAGCTTGCAATGACTCTGGGATCGCCTCAACTGATGAAAGAGGTATTCGGCATTAACCCTGGGGATAGCCAAGCAGTCATTCAGAAAAAGGTTGCCCCCTTCCTCCTGATGCCAGACAGTGCAGGCCGAACGCTTCTCGATTTTGCCCCCGTTGGGCAAAATATGACAGTGCGCCTCGCTTTGCGTCAGGCCCTCATCGAAAAGTACAACAGCCCCCCCGATTCAAAAAGTTACAAAGAAGCACGTGCCGATGCCCTTGAAACAGCAATCAAAGTACACGCGCGCCGACCGTTTCCCACAGCCGCGGAAAGAGAAGCCTCGCTCAACAAACTCATTGGAGACTTTCCTGAGCTCGGCTACCTGAAAGACATGGAAGTCAGCATGCGACCCACAGTGTTCGGAGGCCTTGCTACCGAATCGAAACGCAGCCGAAAAGTGATGCTAGGGCACTTGCAACGGGAGCTGAGCAACATCAAAGGAGATCCCTTAACCACACGCGATGTAACAGGCAAACGACCACTCAGAAGCATCACCATCGACATGGCGATCGAAGGCAACGAGCTCCTCACCAAAGACAGAGTCAACCTCCATTTGGCTACCTTGTTAAAAAATGAAAAACTAAGAACTGTCACAACTGATGCAGGGGCCTTCACAAAACTTAATGAATTAGCTCAAACAGAATTGAAAGGAGAGGAGCTAAAGCTATTTGACGAAAGATTCAATGCTCTCGTAAATAAGCACTCAGCACAGGACGACAAAACAAAAGGACTTGATAATAGAACGGGTTTGCTTAGAGAAGCCGTGACGATTGAAGAATACCGTTCCTTAGTTGAGCTGCTTCCTCAAGATAAAGCCGCGGAAGCTGTAGGAAAGGTTACCGGCAAACCAATCGACCTTGCCGCACTCAAAAAGGCAAGTGCCGTCAAAGACTTTACGATGGCAAGCGCGTATTACCACGTATTGGAATCCCCACGCATTGGGTTTATCACCTCGTGTGTCGTCGCAGGAAAATTCACCGGCTGTATGATGGCTGTGATTGGCATGGGACTTCTCTCCCCCAAAGCAAGCTTCTTCATGGTACAGTTTGTGTTCCAAGGGTCGATCTGCAGCAACATTGCAGCAGGCGCTTACATCGGCGGTACTCGAAACCGCGCCTTCTGGGGAAAATTGATGGCCGGCATGAAAGGCTACAATCGCGATATGCCTAATCTCAAGGCCCTGCATCCGGTCGATGGCTCTGCTGGAAATTTGGAAGTAAAAAGACCTCCTGGGACTCTCGTCCGCGAATTGAAGGCCATGGGTTACGAGAAAACGGAAATCGATGAAATGAAACTAGGAAACAAATTAGGATTAGCCAAGGAGCTGGTCGCTAAAGGCCTCAAAAAAACAGAACTGGAGGGGCGTAAGCTCCTCTCGCTTGAAGAGAACAGTACCGAAATCGTCCATCATTTGGCCTACAACGATGCTGAAGCTGCCATCAACTTCATAAATAATCTTAAATCAGGCGAGGAAAAGAATGTCAACTGGGACCATGTGATCAGCAACCTCCATAAAATGGTGCACTACGAAAGCCAAGACCAGCGAATGGAGTTGGTTGGACTTCTGTTCGAAAAACTGCAAACGTCTGAACAACTCGACGATTTGATCGAAATCCAAAACAACATGGGCTTAAAGCCCATTTTTACTGAGAAATTCTTGGATAAAAAAATCAATGAGTTATACAACATAGAACGACTCCCCGCTGCAGGAACTGCGGATCGCAAGCAGCTCGACATGCAGTATGCGGCCCTCCTGTTGGCCTGTACAAAAGGCGGAAGTCTTGAGCGATACCGTCAATTAAAAGCCATAAAACCCCTCTTTGAATCGTGCGACCTCATCCAAGTCGGTGGTGCTCGCAACTCACTCTTGCACTCTGCACTCCTTTCAAAACTGAATAACACGAACAAAGAGAGCATCGCTCTTGGAAAAGAGGTGTACAAAGACATGACCGCCTATGCACAAAAACACTATCCTCATCTCGATGTGCTCAAATTGCGACGTGGCGGCAGCGCCTGGTATACCCGTTGGCATGCATCGGTACGCATTCAAGACAAAATCTCTTTAGAAAAAGCAGAACTGTTCGACGAAGCATTGGGGATCGATACAGCAGCCAGCGGCAGCTTGACCAGCGCTGTCATGCGCCGCTTGATCAGGCACACCCTTTCGCTTGCCAGCGAATTCATCATGGTGCTCCCCTGCAAACTGATGCTGAACGTTGCGGCTGGTTCAAAAGCAGAAGTTCTCGCGGAAAATTTCGCCCATGCCGTTCACACGGTCTGCCCCTTTATCCCCAAAGTGCTTGCAAAAACCTGTGCTGTGTTCCTGATTGAAACATGTGTGTTAGTTTCGGGGTTTGCCTCGGGAATCGTCCTTGGAAAAGGGATCACGGGCAGCTTGCAACACGCCAGGGAAAAACTAGACGAATATACCCAAGTTTCCGCCTACGGCAACACACCCACAGAGCGGATGGAACACGCACGCATGCATTCCAGCCTGGAAGACCGCGGAGCTGCTCAAATGAGCATTGGCCTCCTCCGAGAGTCTATTCAAGAAGTGATCAATGAAAAAACTAAAGCCAACCCCGGCGATTCAGATATCGGCCCGTTAACAGAGATTAACAACCGATTGGAAACATTAAAAAATAGCAATAAAGAGGGCAAAAACATGATCATGGGGATCAAGTACGTTATCCTCTCTGTGCAAGCCGAAAACGAGGGAAAACCACCACTTAGCTTGCCTGCCTTAGCCAACGTGCATGAAAACCTGCTAGCAAATCTCGAAGACCCTGTCAAATTTGGGGAGAGTATGCAAAAAGCGCGTGGAGAAGTCCATGCAGCTGCCAAAGCCGATGTCGACCCACTTGATCCAACGACCAATCCCCACGTCAGACTGGCCGAGAACTTTGTCAAATTGCGCGATACCCTCGACTGCATCTATACAATCCCCAATCCCAAAGGCGGCGGAAGCTTTTTCGAAGGAACTCTCAACTTGATCACCTTCCCCTTTACCCACCCCGACAATGCAAAACTCCATGACATCATGGAGCAGCGCACCTTTGAAAGCCCCTATGAACTCGGACAAATGGCAAACAAAGCCTATGACGTCGTTGAAACGGCTGTCTTGTGGATGCAGGCCAATAAGATAGATCCAGAGAAATCTCCCACTTATAAAAATTTAATTGACCTCGGAAGAGAATTGCGCAAAACCCGCGATGAAATCATAACTGACGCAAGAGCAGCCCGTAAAGACAAAGTAACCCAAGCCTAAACTAGTGGTTGTAGAGCCCATCCTCGGGGGCGAGCCTTTGGTACTCGTTGGTTAAGAACTGCTCGATCTCGGCAGCAGAAGAGAGCTTCAACACAGCCTCAGCCAGACGGGTTGCTCCGACAATGCTCGTCTTGCGAATAGCGTTCTTGATGGTTGGTAGATGGCGGGGGGCTATCGACAATTCCTGAATACCAAGGCCTAAAAGAAGAGGGGTATAGCGAGGATCGGCCGCGATCTCGCCGCAGATACAGACGGGGACGTGGGCGCGGTTAGCTTCGCTGACGACGTAGCGGATCAACCGAACGACCGCCGGGTGAGCGGGCGTGTAGAGGTGGTTCAAAAACGTGTGGGTCCGGTCGACGGCAAGCGTGTATTGCACGAGATCGTTCGTGCCGATCGAGAGAAAATCGCACTCCTTGGCCAATAAATCAGCTGTCATTGCCGCTGACGGGACCTCGACCATACACCCGACAGGGATGTGAGGCGCAAGTGGGATCTGTTGGCTGCGCAGCTCCGCTTTCACCTCTTCGAGTATCTCTTTTGCTTCTAAGAGCTCTGCCACGCTAGAGATCATGGGAAAGAGGATCCGGATATTGCCTTGATGGCTCGTGCGCAAGATCGCGCGCAGCTGTGCTTTAAAAAACTCCCGCTCTCTCAACATGAGGCGAATGGCGCGGTATCCCAAAAAAGGGTTCGATTCTGCCACCTGCTGGGCATGGCGAAATTGCTTGTCTCCCCCAATGTCAAACGTGCGAAAGACGATGGGAAGCGAGCCGAGTTTGTCGACGAATTTGCTATAGAGAGCATACTGCTCCTCCTCAGATGGGAGCGGCGCTCCGGAGGCAAATGCCGATTCCGTTCGCAATAACCCGATCCCATGGCCTCGAAATTGGTTTAAGCCCTCTACCTCACGCAACAGGTCGATATTCGCAGAAAGCTGCACGCGATACCCGTCGAACGTTTCCGATTGCAGCCCGCCCCGATTGGTTAACGTGCGGTAATGGTCGTGTAAACCCTCTTTCATCTCTTTGTATTTCTTGAGAGTGTCCTCTGTAGGGTTGACAATGATCTGTCCGGTTCTTCCGTCGACGATCACAGCGCCGCCATGCGGGGATTGCACCTGTTCGAGATTAATGCCGCTCACATAAGGGATCCCCTTTCCCTTGGCTACAATTGCTGCATGGGAAGCTGCGCTGCCATGTTGGGTGATAAACGCGCAAGCGAGGGTTTTATCGATTTCGGCCGTATCAAAAACGTTCAAATCGGTTGCTAGCACGATCGAATCGGGCGGAAGCTGATGCAAGGGGGTCTTATGAGTAAAGATCAAGTGATGGGAAATGCGCCGTCCAATTTCTTCGATGTCTTTAAAACGCTCCCGGAAATAGGGGTCGGGAAGCAATTCGAATTGCTTCTGACACTCGGTCACGACTGATTTGAACACAAACTCGGCATTTTTTTGAAGAGCCCGAATCCTCTCCTCGACGTCAGTTGTAATCATCGGATCATCCATGATCTGCAAATGGCTATCGAGAATAGCAACCCCTTCGACGATCCGGTCTTTCTGAAGCCGTTGCTTCAGCGCATGGATCTCGTCTTTCCCTTTGGAGATCGCTTGGCGGAAACGGCGAATTTCAGCATCTACTTTTTCAATCGGAAGGCTTTGCTCAGAGATGTGTTGCTCCTGACGGTGCAGGACGATGAGGTTTCCAATTGCAATCCCGCGGCAGATCGGCGTCCCTTGTAAGTACAGTTCTGCGCTTTGATTTTTCATATATCATTCACCAAAGCCAGTTTGAAACGCATGCACAACCTTTGCCATCATATCCTCGGCATCTTCCCCATCAATTGTCACTGTGATCACAGAATTTTTTGCTGCGGCTAGCATCAACAAGCTCAAAATGCTTTTTGCATTGACCACGTCTTTTTTGAGTTGGAACCGCACGTCGCTTTTGCAATTGCACAATAGTTTGACAATTGCTGTCGCTGGACGGGTGTGGAGCCCTTGTGGATTGACCACGCGCACTTTGCGTACTAATTTTGTCATCTTATGCTTTATGCTTCGTTGATATCATCTCTAACAACTTGTGGTTAAACTCTTTGGCCGAATTATAACCCATCCGCTTTAGGCGGTGATTGAGGGCAATCGTTTCCAAGAGAAGGACCACGTCGCGGCCGGGTTTGACCGGCAAGATATGAAAGGGTAGTTTGGTGCCTAAAATATCGCAATACTTTTCGTCGATTCCCACGCGATCGTAAAAATGGTGGTCATCCCACACTTCCAATTTGACGACGATATCGATGCTCTTTTGATCGCGCACGCAAACGGCGC
>Ga0207072_1118_pt1 | contig 14833 bp, 10 predicted proteins | sample Alteio_BWMinHeat_68_FD_153570 | JGI IMG/M metagenome (GOLD analysis project Ga0207072, IMG submission 153570) | Enriched cells from forest soil in Barre Woods Harvard Forest LTER site, Petersham, Massachusetts, United States -... | ecosystem: Environmental > Terrestrial > Soil > Temperate forest >... | reverse complement strand
CCAGGGGCAGCAGGTGACCAAGGCGCGCCTGAACGGAAAGGATTCTGCAGGGGGAACCGTGGCGCAGGCCATTCAAAATTTACCCGCAGATATCGTAGAGAAGATACAGATCGTTGATGATTATGGCGACCAGGCGGGGCGGACAGGAATAAAGGACGGCGATCCGACCAAGGTATTAAATATAACCACCCGGGCCGATAGATCCGTAGGCGACATTGTGCGGCTTACAGCAAGCGACGGAAATGATGACAGGTACGATGAGCGTGTATTTGCGCAGCGTATCAACGCCAATCAGCAAATAGGCATTATAGGCAATATCCGCAACACGGTAAATGGGGTAGCCAGCACAGGTCTCAACAGCAGCGCAGGCGGACAGTCAACAAGCGGTGGCAATGGGGTAGGGAACAATAGCACCTCCGGCGGAAGCGGGGGCACAACAACCTCCGGCGGCCCTGCGTTTACCTACCGCGACCAGTGGAGCAAATCCATACAGGTTAACGCCAGCTACAGGTATACCTTTGATGATGTCAACTCCATAAATAACAGCGTTGGCCAAACTTTCAGCTCCCTGGGCACTACCAACTTTACAAAGCTGAGTACCGGTAAAAATAATACCAATAGCCACACGGCCAGCTTTGAGCTGGAGTATACGCCCGACAGCTCGAACTTTTTGCGGGTAATACCGAGTTTTAGTTACAACGGCAACACTACGGTCAATAATACGCAATATGATCAAACCGGTTTACTCAACCAGTATTCAAACGGAACATCGACCGGTACAAACAATACACCCACTTATGGCGCCATTGTTTTGTACCAGTATATTTTTAAAAAGCCCCGCAGGAATATATCGATCCAGTTTAATTTAACCAATGGCAGCCAGCAGCAAAACACCGCCCAAAATACCGATATCCAGTATCGCGATTCTCTCCAAAATGTTGTAAAGGATTCATTGGTACACAGAACGATCGATCGTGGTAACATCACCAAAAATTACCGTACAAGTTTGACCTATGTTGAACCATTAAGCAAAATTTCGCAGCTGGAGTTTAACGCCCAGATTAATTACCGCGGTTACAGTAACACCGCTACTACCAGCAACATAAGCCCCGATGGCACAGCAAGCGTTATAGATTCATTAAGCAATGTTTACCGCTATTCGTTTACGGAGTCGCGCGTCTCGCTGAACTACCGGATCAATAAAACGAAGTACAATCTGTCTATCGGAGCGACGGCTATCCCTTCTCACCTTGAAGGTGCCAATGTAAGTAAATCGACCTCAACAAACCGGAACGATTTTTACCTGATACCGATTTTTCGTTTTCAGTATGTATGGTCGCGCCAGCACAGGATATCTGTCAACTATTCGGGTGCGCCCACAGAACCGTCGTTTACGCAAATACAACCGCTGCCCGATTATTCCGACCCGCAAAGCCCGGTCTTTGGAAATCCAGACCTGAGGCCTTCGTTCAGGCACAGCATAAACACGATTTATAATAACTATTTATCCAATTCGAAGGTAAACCTATCGGCGAATATAAATACCAGTTTTTATGAAGACCAGATCGTAAGCAATGTAGTGCAGGTGCCGCAGCCCGCTTTGCACAGTTTTTTATACGAAACACATTATGTAAATATCAGCGGTGCCCGGTCGGTGCTGGCCAACTACAATATTTCAAAACAGTCAGCCGACCGTGCGTATAACTTTGCCCTTAACGGGTTTGTTTCATACGGCTATTCACTGGGCATGAGCAACAGCATTCGCAACGTCGTAACCAGCTGGCGGTTCAATGAGCGCTTTGGACCAAGGATCAATCCTAACGATGCGATCGAAATAAACCCATACATTTCTTATGACGTAAATAAATCGGACAATACCCTGCCAAACTCCATCAGCAGCAATATTAAAACAACAGCGTTAAGCGTCGACGGCAGGTTCTTCCTGCTCAAATCGCGAACACTGACCATAGGTTATAGTGCGAGCAAAAACTACATCAGCGGCATTAATTCAAACATTTCGAAAAATCCGTTTGTGGCGAACGGTTATCTCGAAAAAGAATTTTTTAAAAGAAAAAATGGGATTTTAAGAATATCGATGTTTGATATTTTTGACCAGAATAATTTCATTAACCGCGTTATCACACAAAATTCCGTTACCGACACCAAAACAAATGCGTTAAGCAGGTATGTATTGGTTAGCTTTATTTTAAATCTCCAGAAGTGGAGCGGCGCACCCACAAGAAACGGCAGACCTATGAAACGCCGCGGCGACGGCAGTTTTGTGTATTGACGCCGTTTTTAAACGATAACTAATTTAATAATATTCTGATCTTATTCGTTTACCACAGTTGTACTATTGCCAAATAATTAACCAACTGCCACAAGATCAATTATTTCTAACTAAAATGTAAATTTTTATTATTACCTTGTCTCATTAAATCGATGAGATTTGCCCTTATTACCTTATTGATATTTTCGTTTAGGATATCTTACGCGCAAACTAACTTTCCTAAACAATTGCCGGCAAAAAATTCTGTTTCGGCACAGCTAAATATTGACCGGCTGAATGAAAGAGCAGGCAATGTTTATCTGAATTCGCCTGATTCGGCGCTAAAAATGACTGAGGCCGCCCTGTTGCTTGCCGAAAAAAGCGATTACATACTGGGAAAAGGCCGCAGTTTTCTGAACCTCGGGCATATCTATTGGTCGCTTTCATACTACCCACTGAGTCTTTTTTACCTTAATTCTGCTTTAAGTTATTTACCTCGAACCGATACGTTCGACCTTAATGACTGCTATAGGGCTATCGGACGCACATACGCCGATATTAAGAATTATAAAGCTGCCCTTAGTAACCTGGACACGGCATTGAAATTTGCCGGAACAGACGTAGGCTCAAAGGCAGAAGTTTATAGCGAACGGTCATATGTACATTGTGCCCTCAAAAGCTATAGTATGGCCATTAATGATGCAATAATTGCATTAAGGTTAAACCGGTCTATTAATTATAAGCGCAATATTGCGATTTTATACGGGCGTTTAGGTGCTATATATTCAAGTAAAAAAGATTATACCGCTGCGCTCGCGTATGATGACACGGCTTATAACATGAGCATTGCAATGGGCAACAAGCGCCTACAGGCAAAAACAGTTACTGAACAAGCTCTGATTAATAATGAGCTGGGAAGATTTGATAAGGCAATTGGTTATGCCCGGCGTGCGATTGCATTTGCAGGCAACTCGGGCTTTGCCGACCTCAGGACTAAAGCCTACAAAGAACTTGTAAATAGTTTTGAACAAAAGGGCGACTTAAAACAAGCACTTGCTTACCAAAGAAAATATAACGCGATTCAGGATAGTTTAATTACAGACAGCAAGTTAAAAAGCATTGGCCTTATCCAAAATTATTTTTCCTTGAATTCGCGGCTAAATAATATTGCTTTGATAGAACTCAGGGATCACGACAACAGGGCTAAGATCAGGTCGCAGGAGGAACTGATAGCAATACTTTTTATGTCCGTGTTTGCGTTGCTCATCATATTATCTGTAACCTTCTACTTATACAGGCAAAAACAATTGCTCACCAATAAATTGCAGGTCCAGCATAAGGCGCTCTCGGACCAGAAACAGCTTATCGAGATACAGGCTGTAAACCTGAAGTTGGTGAATGATCTTAAAGACAGGTTGCTTACGGTTATCGGGCATGACTTGAGCACGCCCATTGCCAACTTGAGCAATATTGCCGAAATGTTTGAAAGTAATCACTTGACAAGTAAAGAAGTGCATAACATAATGAAAGATATTAACCCGATTGTAAAAGGCGCCGAATTGACCTTGTCAAATCTGCTTGAATGGGCCGGTAATCACATACGGGGCCGCAACATTCATTCGTCGAATGTTGATATATTTTTGCTGGGCGTTGAAATGGAGCAGACATTTATCCATGCCCTGCAATCAAAAAATATAGAATTTGTCAATAATGCGTTTCCCGGTCAGGCCGTCCTGGCTGATGAAAACCATGTGAAGGTTATTTTACGCAACCTTATTAGCAACGCTATAAAATTCACGGCTGAAAATGGAAGCATCACGCTGACAACGATAGTAGAAAAAAACGGCCTTGTAATTAGCATTCAGGACAATGGTAAAGGAATGACGGCCGATGAAACGAAAAAATTGTTTTATATCGACACGCACTTTTCCCAAACGGGCACATCCGGCGAAAAAGGAGCTGGCATTGGTTTGCTGTTGTGTAAAGAACTCGTGGAACTCAATGGCGGTAAGCTATCTGTAAAATCGACAGCCGGCAAAGGGAGCGTTTTTTATTTTAGTCTACCCCTGATAAGGGCTTATGCTTAATAACAGGCATAGGGATTTTTTCCATAAATTAAAAGCGTTAATTTTTAATCATCAGATTTAGTGTCATAATTAAGTAATTTATCTATCTTTAAAACGTTTTAGCTTTATACCAACAAAAACTAGCTGATCCCGGATAATGTCGTTTATAAGAAGTGTGCTCGAGCCGCCCTCGTATGGCTGGAGTGATGAAAGTGGTAATTTTACAAAGCCGCGTCCCGTTCAAATTTCCAAGGAATTTTTTTCGAGATTAAATGTATTTACAAATAAGAAAAACTGGCTGTCCTTTATCAGCTGGTTTCTCGTTTTGTGCCTTGCGCCTTTTTTCCTGCTGTTCATATTCAAGTATTTTACCATACCCAGGTTGATTTTGGCCTTCGTTTATAGTATGATCGTTATGGGAACGCACGGAACGATATGGCATCACCGCTATTGTACACACCGTGCATACCAGTTCAGCAATAAATTCTGGCGGTTTTTTACGAGAAATCTTACCCTGCGTATTATTCCCGAGGAGATATATGCTATTTCGCATCATGTGCATCATGCATTATCCGACCAGCCCGGCGATCCATATAACGCCCAGGGCGGATTTTTATATTGTTTTTTGGCAGATGTAAATCATCAGCCTATTGCCCGCAACATGGTTGAGAAGGACTACGATAAGTGCGTTAAGCTAATGGACCATACGGGTATTAAGCCAAATACCTTTTTGCAATATCAAAAATTTGGCTCGATAGCCAACCCGTTACGCGCAATCATTGGCATTTTGCTCAATTGGGGATTTTGGTTTGCCGTGTTTTACCTGGCGGGTGGCTTCGGTTTAGTGTGCACCATGTTTGGGGCTGCCGGCTTTTGGGCAGTTGGCGTACGTACATTTAATTATGAAGGCCATGGTAAGGGAAAGGACAAAAGACGGGACGGGATAGATTTTAACCGTGATGACATGTCTGTCAATCAAATATGGCCTGGGTTAGTGGCCGGCGAGTGGCATAATAACCATCATTTGTTTCCGAAAAGCGCACGTTCGGGGTTTAAGGCCTACCAGGTCGACACAGCATGGTATTATATAAAATTTTTAAGTCTTATTGGCGCAGTTAAGTCTTATCACGACTCCAAGAAACAATTTAAACTCGAGTATGGGAAGCGGGGAACAGAACATAAGGAGGGTTATGTGAATAAAAACGACCTCGTTACAGTCCGATAGCTGTTTTTATTAAATAGCTATTGCACAAACAATTATACGTTCTGTTGGTTACACTATTAAATAAACAAACTAATCCAATCATGAAAAAATTAATTGCGTTATTCCTTATGGTTTGTACAATTGGCGTAGCCGCCTTTGCACAAAAAGAAATTAGAAAAGACAAAGTAAAAAGAACTGCTACGGTTTCGCAAAGAGCTCACAATTTGTTTAGCAAGCACAAACGTTATAGCGGCTACAAGACAAAACACAAAAAGAGAGTGAGAAAAGAACACTAAAGTAATTTAACTTTAAATATAGTTAATAGCCCTGGATCTATCCGGGGCTTTTGCTTTATCGACTTTTTTTTACGCACTTTATTTTCATAAAAATTAGTGTAATATCAATGTACCGTTTTATTTACAAATGAAATTTTTACCTTAGTCAACCAATTACTTTTAACCACCAGCCAAATGACAAAAAAAATTGCTTGCGTCTTTTTTTTAATGTCCGCCGTTTTGGTTTCATCTGCAGCATTTGCCCAGACAAACTCAACAGGGATTTTTGACAGCCAGAACGATATCGGCAAAGTTAAACACAAGGGAAGCGGCAGTTACGACAGCAAATCGCAGGAATACAGGTTATCCGGGTCGGGATCGAATATATGGGCCAACCACGATGAGTTTCATTTTATATGGAAACGCATGAAGGGCGACTTTATACTACGTACAAATGCTTCCTTTATCGGCAAAGGGGTTGAAGAACATCGAAAAATCGGATGGATGGTGCGATCATTACTTGACTCAAACTCGAAACACATAAGTGCTGTGGTGCATGGCGCCGGGCTAACCTCGCTGCAATTTCGCAAAACGACCGCGGGAATAACCGAGGAGAAGAAGTTTGAATTGACATCAGCCGATGTGATCCAGTTGGAAAGAAGGGGAAATACTTATACTATGTCGGTAGCCCGCAAGGGCGATCTTTTTGTGTCGCAGGAAATAAGCGATGTTGACCTCGGCGACGATGTTTACGTAGGTTTATTCATATGTGCGCACAATGCAAACGTAACCGAACGCGCGGTATTTAACAATGTACGGATCGTGGTTCCGGCTCCGGCAGGTTTAGTGCCCTACCGGCAATACCTGGGCAGCGACATCGAAATACTCGATCTTGAAACGCAAAACAGTAAAATAATTTACCAGTCGCCGCGATCGTTACAGGCGCCAAACTGGATGAAGGATGGTAACCACCTGCTATACAACAGTGAAGGCTTGCTCTACACTTTCGATTTAAAAACGATCACACCATCGGTGCTCAACACCGGCTCGGCAAAAAATAACAACAATGACCACGTCATTTCATTCGATGGAAAGTGGCTGGCTATCAGCAGCAGCGACAAATCCGGCAACTCGATCGGCTGGGTGTTACCCATAAGCGGCGGCGAACCGCGCCGGATTAACGAGATCGGGCCATCGTATATGCATGGCTGGTCACCGGATGGGAAGTACCTGGTGTTTTGCGGGTCACGGAATGAGGAATACGATGTTTACCGCATCCCGGCCGCCGGCGAACCGGAGGTGAGACTTACTTCGTCACCCGGGCTGGATGACGGCCCTGAATATTCGCCGGATGGCAAGTATATTTATTTTAATTCAGTACGGAGCGGTTTAATGCAGGTATGGCGCATGAAGGCCGATGGCAGCGAACAAACCCAGCTGACGAACGACGACTATAATAACTGGTTCCCACATGTTTCACCGGACGGGAAATGGATCGAATATATTACGTTCCTGAAAAGTGAAGTGGCACCTGGCGACCACCCGTTTTATAAACACGTTTACCTGCGGGTAATGCCGGTGGAGGGAGGCCCATCGAAAGTGGTTGCCTATTTATACGGCGGACAGGGTACTATAAACACACCATCGTGGTCGCCTGATAGTAAACACCTGGCTTTTGTCAGCAATACAAACTTGTTATTTTCTATATTCCCGGTTGGTAAATAATTTCTTGATTTAAAGCTCCTTAAAACATATAAAATGGAAAAATCTCGCAGAACATTCATCAAAAACACTTCGCTTGCGGTAGCCGGCGCAGCTCTATTTTCGAACGATCTCTTTGCATCCGCAAAAAAAATCGAACGGCTTGGGCTTCAGTTGTATTCAGTTCGTGATGCTATGGGAAAAGACCCGCGCGGGTCACTTAAAAAACTGGCCGATATGGGCTATATCCATGTTGAACATGCCAATTACATCAACCGGAAATTTTATGGTTTTACCGCTAAGGAGTTTAAAAAAATACTGTCCGATCTGAACCTGTTGATGCCAAGTGGCCATACAGTAATGACCGCTCATGACTGGGATACTGTAAAAGGTGATTTTACAGATAAATGGAAATATACCATCGAAGACGCGGCTGAGGTAGGTCAGCGATATGTAATAAGCCCCTGGCTTGATGAAAGCCTGCGTAAGGATATGGACGGTTTGAAACGTTTTATGGAACAGTTTAATAAATGCGGTGAACTGTGCAAGTCCCATGGAATGACGTTCGGCTATCACAACCATAACTTTGAGTTCAGCACGATGGTGGGCGACAATAATTTGTACGATTTTATTCTCAAAAATACCGACCCGGGTCTTGTAGCACAGCAAATGGATATCGGCAATATGCTTGGCGCAGGCGGCATAGCATTGGACCTGTTGAAAAAATACCCCGGCCGTTTTGAACTGATGCACGTAAAAGATGAAATAAAAAGTGCCACCGGGCAGGGTATGGACGGCTATGACAGTACAATACTCGGCCAGGGTGTTATGCCGGTAAAAGAAATAGTAAAAACAGCAAGAAAAATGGGTGGAACATCGCAATTTATCATTGAACAGGAATCGTACCAGGGCAAGGATCCGTTTGATTGTGTAAAAATTGATTTACAAATCATGAAAAGATGGGGATTCTGATCGGATAATGATAAATTACCCGTTAGTTAATAAATCGATGGCTTAAAAACATTATTATACTTCTATTAACCCATCAATCTTACACCAATCAAGTTATTCGGCCCAAAACAAAAGGCTGATATATGCAGATGTTACAAAATCATAGAAAATGAACAGGCGAACGGTAATAAAAAACCTGGCACTCATTGTCGGCGGTGCGGCGCTGTTGCCTTCGTGTGTGCATCCCGATGGGACAACCTATATACAGCTAAAGCATATCAACATCAGTTCAGATAAGCAAAAGCTGATTGGCGACATTTCAGAAACCATTATCCCAAAAACCACTACTCCCGGGGCGAAGGACCTGAACCTTCCTGCATTTGTGTTAAAAATGCTGGATGACTGCTACACAAAAAAGGACCAGCAGGCCTTTTTGACCGGCCTCGGCCAGTTTAATGAAATGGTTCAAAAAAAATACAACAGCTCATTCAGCGACTTGAGTGCGACAGCGCGCGAAAATGTATTAACTACCTTAGAAAAAAGCACAAAACCGGCTAAAGATCCGCAAAAGGCTATCAAGCCTGTCCGCGAATCGGAAAAAAGCATTGATGCACCCAAAAAGAAACCGGAAGTTCCGCCGCTGAACTTTTTTTACGGCGCAATAAAACAGCAAACCATCTTCGGTTATACCAACTCGCAATACTTTATGACGAAACAGGTAGTTTACGAACTGGTCCCCGGCAGGTACAATGTACACTTCCCGGTTAAAAACCTAAAAGCATAATATGGCGAACTTAAATATCGACAGCATTAAAGAGCGAACATTTGATGCAATTGTGATCGGATCGGGAATGAGCGGTGGTTGGGCAGCCAAGGAACTTACCGGGAACGGCCTAAAAACACTGATGCTTGAACGCGGCCGCGATGTAAAGCACATAAAAGATTATCCCACTACAAACATGTACCCCTGGGAGTTTGAGCATAGGGGCGTGATACCTACCGCCGTACAGGAAGCAAATCCAATTGTTAACCGCTGCTACGCTTTTCGCGAGGATGCCGAGCATTTCTTTGTAAAAGATCACGAACATCCTTATGTGCAGGAAAAGCCATTTGACTGGATACGCGGTTACCAGGTTGGTGGTAAATCGCTGATGTGGGCCCGGCAAACCCAGCGCTGGAGTGATTTTGACTTTGAAGGGCCGGCACGTGATGGCTTTGCAGTCGACTGGCCCATCCGCTATAAAGATATTGCCCCGTGGTATAGCTATGTCGAAAAATTTGCAGGCATAGCCGGCAACAAAGATGGTATTCCCGAGCTGCCTGACGGCGAATTTTTGCCAGCGTACCCGTTAAATGATGTCGAGGAGTATTTTAGCAAACACGTAAAAAATAACTATCAAAACAGGCACGTCATCAGCGCACGCTGCGCGCATTTGTCCAAACCGAACCAAGTACACATCGACCAGGGACGTACGCAATGCCAGAACCGGATCCTTTGCCAGCGTGGTTGCCCGTTTGGCGGTTATTTTAGCGCGAACGCATCAACCATACCCTGGGCATTAAAATCGGGAAACCTGACACTGCGGCCATTTTCGGTGGTTCAGTCTATTATTTATGACGATAAATTGGGGAAGGCAACGGGCGTTCGCGTAGTAGACTCAAACACAAAAGAAACTATCGAATACTTTGCGCGCATTATTTTTGTGAACGCGGCGGCTTTAAATACAAACCTCGTTTTATTGAACTCAACTTCAAGCCGTTTTCCTAACGGCCTTGGGAATGACAGCGGCGTTTTAGGTAAATACTTTGCCTTCCATAATTATTCGGCACATATCGGCGCTCAATACGATGGTTTCAAAGATTTGACCACAGATGGCCGAAACCCGGCCGGCGGCGGTTATATACCACGTTTCCGCAATGTGTATAAACAAGAAACAGATTTCCTGCGCGGCTATGCCTCGGGTTTCAGCGCGTACAGGTTCCGTCAGCATAAATATGACGGGGTAGGTGCTGCATTGAAGGAAAATATGGTAAAGGGTGACCTTGGGCCATGGTATGTAGGCTCGCATATGATGGGCGAGACAATTCCGAAAGAGAGTAATTATGTAAAACTGGATGCAAGTAAAAAAGATGAGTGGGGAGTGCCGTTGTTGAATATAAACGTCGATTATGACGATAACGACGAAAAAATGAAGAAGGATTATATTGAACAGCTTACCAAGATGTTTACCTCTGCGGGCTTCACCAATATTAAACCATCCGTCAATCACCAGGCGCCCGGGCTCGACATACATGAGATGGGGGGAGCGCGCATGGGTAACGATCCGAAAACGTCTATCTTAAACAAATGGAACCAGGTGCACGCATGTAAAAATGTCTTTGTAACCGATGGTGCTTGCATGACCTCAACCTCGTGCCAAAACCCGTCGCTTACGTATATGGCTTTAACCGTGCGGGCGGCCGACCATGCCGTGAGCGAGATGAAAAAAGGAAATGTTTAGTTGTGAGTGGCCAGTAGTGAATTGTGAATGATAATAGTCAGATTAGCCGCCCACTCCAGGCCACTCACAATCATTGTGTAAAAAAAACACAATGATTGTTTGTTCAGTAATTTTTTGTTCATACATTAGTCGGACTAACCGATTAAATAAATATTTAACCTCTTATTAATAGCATATGTCTGCAAACACTTATGACGCAATTGTCATCGGTTCAGGAATTTCGGGCGGGTGGGCCGCGAAGGAACTAACGGAAAAAGGTTTAAAAACCATAATGCTTGAGCGCGGCCGGAACATCGAGCATATTAAAGATTATGTAAATGCGAACAAAAATCCCTGGGAATTTCCGCACAGGGGAGGGCGTACTCAACAAATGATAAAAGATTATCCCAAGTTAAAGCGTGATTATCCGCTAAACGAAACCAACCTGGATTATTGGGCGAGCGACAAGGATAGCCCGTATACCGAAATAAAGCGTTTCGACTGGTTCCGCGGGTACCACGTAGGTGGTCGGTCATTAATGTGGGGAAGGCAGTCATACCGCTGGGCCGACTTTAATTTTGAAGAAAACGCAAAGGATGGCATGGGTGTGGACTGGCCTATACGTTATAAAGATATTGAACCATGGTATGGATATGCTGAAAAGTTTGCGGGTATATCAGGCAATAAGGATGGCCTTGCCGTACTTCCGGACGGCGACTTTATGCCGCCAATGGAGATGAACTGCGTTGAAAAAGATGTTGCAGCACGCTTTAAAGATCATTACAGGGAAGCCCGGTCGTTTATCATAGGCCGTACCGCGAATATTACTGTAGCGCACCAGGCCCGTACTGCGTGTCAGTACCGCAATAAATGCTGGCTGGGCTGTCCGTTTGGGGCTTATTTCAGCACGCAGTCGTCAACCTTGCCGGCAGCGGTGGCAACAGGTAACTTAACCTTACGGCCCTGGTCTATCGTTACCAAAATTTTATACGATAAAGACACCAAAAAAGCCAAAGGCGTTGAAGTGCTTGATGCCGAAACAAACAAAACGTACGAATTTTATGCTAAAATAATTTTCGTTAACGCGTCAACCTTTAACAGTACTTGGATCCTGATGAATTCAGCAACTGATATTTGGCCGGGCGGTTTAGGCAGCAGCAGCGGCGAACTGGGCCACAATGTGATGGACCATCACCTCGGCGTAGGCGCTTCGGGTACGGTAGAGGGCTTTGAAGACAAGTATTACTTCGGACGCAGGGCAAATGGTATTTATATTCCGCGATACAGGAACCTGAACGGCGAAAAACGCGATTATATTCGTGGTTTTGGTTACCAGGGCGGCGGTGGCCGTGAGGGTTGGAGCAGGGATATAGCCGAGATGAATGTCGGCGGAGCGTTTAAAGATGCATTAACCGAACCAGGCACCTGGACAATGGGTATCGGTGGTTTCGGCGAAACTTTGCCCTATCACGAAAACAAGATCACGCTCGATAAAACCAAAAAAGACAAATGGGGACTTCCTGTACTGGCATTTGACGCTGAAATTAAGGACAACGAAAAGAAAATGCGTAAGGATATGGAGAACGACGCGAAGGAAATGCTGGAAGCCGTTGGAGTGAAAAATGTAAAAACACATAGCGGCAATCCGTTTTTGGGTCGTGGAATTCACGAAATGGGTACGGCTCGTATGGGCAGGGATCCGAAGTCTTCGGTATTAAACGGCTGGAACCAGGTATGGGATGCTAAAAACGTGTTTGTAACCGACGGCGCATGCATGGCTTCGGCCGCCTGCCAGAACCCTTCGCTTACTTACATGGCATTAACAGCACGTGCCGCTAACCATGCAGTGGAGGAACTGAAAAAAGGGAATGTATAACGCTACGAACATAACCAATTACAAAAACCATGAGTGAAAAAACAGAAGCGGATAAGAATTTAACCCCTTCACGGCGGGAATTTCTAAAAACCAGCAGTATTGCTGCCGCAGGTATCATGATCGTTCCGCGCTTTGTGCTGGGCGGCAAAGGATTTATTGCACCAAGCGATCGGCTTATTATTGCCAGCGTGGGCGTTGGCGGCAAAGGCGAAAGCGATATCGCAAACTTTGCCAAAAGCGGCAAAGCCGAAATAGCTTATTTATGTGATGTTGACGACCGCCGCGCGGCTACGACCGTTAAAAACTTTCCGAAAGCGCAGTATTATAAAGATTGGCGCAAACTATTTGAAAAGGAAGCCAAGCATTTTGATGCCGTATCGGTTTCAACTCCCGATCATACACATGCGATTGTTGCGTACCATGCTATGCAAATGGGCAAGCATGTTTATGTACAAAAGCCTTTAACACACGATATTGCCGAAGCCAGGTTATTAACCAATGCGGCAAAAAAATATAAGGTGGTTACACAAATGGGTAACCAGGGTGCGTCAAATGATGGTACCCGCCAGCTTGCGGAATGGTATGATGCTGATATTATTGGAGATGTGCACACCGTATATTGCTGGACAAACAGGCCTGTATGGCCGCAAGGTATTCCCTGGCCGGTAACTAAGTCGGAGGTACCTAAGGAATTGGATTGGGACCTGTGGCTTGGTACGGCTCCTTATAAAGACTATGTGGATAATCTGGTTCCGTTTAATTGGCGCGGCTGGTGGGATTATGGTACCGGTGCGCTCGGCGATATGGGCTGCCACCTCGTTGAGGCGCCATTCAGGGTACTGGGGTTAAAATATGCGAAAGATGTACAGGCAAGTGTAGGTACGGTATACGTAGGTGAGTTTAAGCAGGGCCGTTTCCCTGATAGCTGCCCGCCATCAAGCCACATTACGCTTACTTTTCCAAAAACACACAAAACGAAGGGGGATATTACCCTTCATTGGATGGATGGCGGTATACAGCCTGAGCGGCCGGAAGAACTAGGCCCGAACGAACGTTTTGGCGATGACGGAAATGGCTCTCTGTTTATTGGCACAAAAGGCAAAATGATAGCCAGTACCTATTCTGCCAATCCTTTATTGTTGCCAACATCGCGTACAAAAGAGGTTAATGTGCCACAAAAGTTTGCCCGCGTTTCGCCGGGTCCGGGCGGCCGCTCCGGCTCCGACGGCCATTATGCCCAATGGGTTGAAGGCTGTTTGGCGGGCTACGGCAAAACTGAATTGAGCTCGTCATTTGATGTTGCCGGCCCATTAACTGAGGCGCTGTTGATGGCGAACCTGGCCGTACGGGGTCACGATCTGCCCGGAGGCCATATAAAAATGGTATGGGATAACGACAATATGCGGATCACTAATTTTGACGCCGCTAATAAGTTCATTAAACGCGAATACAGGCAAGGCTGGACGACATAGTAAATTTGGATTACTGAATTATTGAATTTTTTATTCGATATTCATTCAATAATTCGGCGACCAATTTGATAGTGCAAATCAGTAATTCAATAACTCAATAATTCAAGAATTAAGATGAATAGAAGAGACGCCATAAGTAGAGTTGCCCTGATAATGGGCGGGGCTGTAATAGGTGCCGATTTTTTTATTTCGGGATGTAAAACAACCTCAAAAAAAGTAAACGACCTGTTTACTGAAGATCATGTTGCTTTTTTAAATGAAGTTGCAGATACTATTTTGCCAACGACAAGCTCACCGGGGGCAAAAGCAGCTGATGTGGGCCGTTTTATGGCCGTAATGGTGAAGGATTGCTATGCCCCGAACGATCAAAAAACATTTGTTGCCGGAATGGGTAAGCTGGATGATGCAAGCCAGAAAAAATACAATAACAAATTCGTCGATCTTGATCCACAGCAGCGGACCGATCTATTGGTTGCATTAGATAAGGAACAAAAAGATTTCACCGCCAAAAGAAATAAAGATACCGAGACTGAAAGGTC
>Ga0207072_1115_pt1 | contig 14942 bp, 11 predicted proteins | sample Alteio_BWMinHeat_68_FD_153570 | JGI IMG/M metagenome (GOLD analysis project Ga0207072, IMG submission 153570) | Enriched cells from forest soil in Barre Woods Harvard Forest LTER site, Petersham, Massachusetts, United States -... | ecosystem: Environmental > Terrestrial > Soil > Temperate forest >... | reverse complement strand
GAAAAGAGGAAGGCGCTTTTTTATTATCAGCGCAAAATGAAAATTCTAAAGTTCGGCGGCACTTCGGTAGGATCGGCTCAAAGCATCGAAACCTTACTGACCATTTTAAAAGGGGAAGCGAAGGTTGCTGACAAACCCGTAGTTATACTTTCTGCCATGAGCGGGGTAACTAACTTACTGGCCTCGATGGCCGAAAGTGCAGCCAATGGGATTGAGTTTACCGAGTCACTTGCAGAGCTGGAAAAACGGCATTTCGATGTTGTAAAAAGCCTGCTCGCGGTACAGCATCAAAACCCTGCCTTTACACGGTTGAAGATATATTTCAACCAGTTGGAAGAGTTGTTGCAGGGTATACTTACCTTAAGGGAACTGACCCCGAAGACCCGCGATTTGGTATTGAGCTATGGCGAGCGTTGCTCAACGCTGATGATATCTAAAATAGCCGGACAGCATTTCCCGGAGGTTTTATGTGTGGATGCATCCGCACTGATAAGAACCGACAACTCTTTTGGGCAGGCAAGGGTGGATACCGATCTAACTAATGTATTGATACAAAATTTTTACAGGGAACACCGTGATAAAATGCTTTTTGTAACCGGCTTTATAGCTGCAAATGACGCCGGCCAGGTCACTACATTAGGTCGCGGCGGGAGCGACTATACCGCCGCGTTGTTTGGGTCGGCGCTGAATGCGAAGGAGATCCAGATATGGACAGATGTGAACGGGATGATGACTGCCGACCCGCGTATGGTGAAAAAGGCTTTCCCATTACCCGAACTTACCTATACCGAAGCCATGGAGCTGTCTTATTTTGGCGCGAAAGTGATCTATCCGCCAACGATGATCCCTGCTTTTTTGAAAAAAATACCCATCGTCATAAAAAACACGTTCGAACCCGATTTTGAAGGCACCGTTATCCGGCATGATTGTAAACCATCCAACCTGCCGATAAAAGGCATATCGTCCATCAATGATATCAGCATCCTTAACCTTGAAGGCAGCGGCATGGTGGGTAAATCAGGCTTTAGCGGAAGGCTGTTTTCGTTGCTCGCCCGTGAGCAGATCAATATTATCCTGATCACCCAGTCGTCATCCGAACACAGTATTACATTCGCCGTACAGCCCGGTGATACCGAACGGGCGCGGCTGTTAATTGACCAGGAGTTTGAACTGGAGCTGCTCGCAAAAAAACTGGACGCTGTCGTAATTGAACAACACCTGGCGATTATCGCCGTGGTGGGCGAAAATATGAAACAGACACCCGGTGTATCCGGCAAACTGTTTCATGCGCTGGGGCGGAACGGCGTAAATGTGAGGGCTATCGCGCAAGGCTCGTCGGAGTATAACATCTCGGTCATCATATCCCGGCACGACCTTGCCAAGGCGCTAAATGCAGTGCACGATGCTTTTTTTGTCGAGCTTACCAAAACCCTGCACGCCTTCTGTCTGGGGACAGGCAACATCGGGCAAACACTTTTCAGGCAGCTTAACGCGCATAGCGAATATCTGCAGCAGCACAACGGCATACAGGTAAAAATTGCAGGCATCAGCAATACCCGTAAAATGGTGTTTAATTCAGATGGCATACCACTTGATAGCTGGCAGGACGACCTGGCGGCTTCGCACGAAAAAGCCGACCTCGCAGAATTTATCGAACGCATGAAAAGCATGAACCTGCCAAACTGCGTATTTATTGACAACACCGCCAGCCCAAAGCCGGTCGAGGTTTACGAGGATGTTTTCAAATCCAATATCTCTGTTATCACCTGCAATAAGATCGGCAATTCGGCATCATACAAGCAGTACAAAACCTTTCGTGATGCGGCTAAGCAACATGGTGTCGATTTCTTTTATGAAACCAATGTCGGCGCCGGACTGCCTATTATCCGGACGTTGAAGGACCTGATGAACAGCGGCGACAGGATCATGAAGATAGAGGCTATCCTTTCGGGGACGATATCCTTTATCTTCAATAGTTTTAGAGGCGACGCCAATTTCCACGATGTCGTAAAGCTGGCCCAGGAAAAAGGCTATACCGAACCCGACCCGCGCGACGACCTTCGCGGAACGGATTTTATGCGTAAAATATTGATCCTCGCCCGCGATGCCGGTTACCCGATGGAAGCCGCAGACATTAAAATTGAAAGCATCCTGCCAAAAGCATGTTTAGAAGCGCAAACTGTGAAAGATTTCTATTCGGCGTTGAAAGCTGAAGATGCTTTTTTTAATAAACTAAAAAAAGATGCGGAAGCCGGTAAAAAAGTGCTGCGGTACATTGGCAAGCTGGAGGACGGTAAAGCAGAGATCAGCCTGCAAATGGTGGATGAGAACCACCCGTTTTATACCTTGTCGGGAAGTGACAATATCATCTCATTCACTACCGACCGGTACAGGGAACGCCCGCTGGTGGTAAAAGGCCCGGGCGCAGGTGCCGAGGTTACCGCGGCCGGTGTATTCGCTGATCTAATAAATGTGGGAGCACAATGATGGAAAATAGTTTACATGAGATAAATAAAATAAATGCTTCGGCCGACTTAACAGGGAAAAGCATCAAAATTTTCGCCCCGGCAACTGTAGCCAACGTAGTTTGCGGTTTCGACGTGCTGGGCTTCGCCGTTAACGAACCGGGCGATGAGGTGGTGATGCGTATTACAGGTAAGCCCGGCATCACCATCAGTAAAATAACTGGCGATGACGGTAGGCTGCCACTTGACCCGGCTAAAAACACGGTAAGCGTCAGCGTTCAGCATTATTTAAAAAGCGTTGGCCGGGGGGATATTGGTTTGGATATCGAGCTCCACAAAAAAATGCCCATCGGCAGTGGCCTTGGGTCGAGCTCGGCGAGCACTGTTGCGGGCTTGTTCGCGATAAAAACTTTACTGGGCGATGATACCGATGCGGCTAAACTATTACCCTTTGCCATGAAAGGCGAAGAGACGGCCTGCGGTCATGGTCATGCCGATAATGTCGCGCCCGCTTTATTAGGAGGTTTTGTGCTGATACGCAGCTACGACCCGCTTGAAGTGGTCCGGCTGCCGCACCCGGCGGGGTTGTATTGCGCCATTGTGTTTCCCGACGTGGATGTGCCGACACGTGAGGCCCGGGAGATCATCCGGAATAAAATACTGATGAAAGATGCTGTTACCCAATGGGGAAACATCGCCGGCCTGGTAAGCGGGCTGTTTATGCAGGATATTGATCTAATGGGCCGCAGTATGAAGGACATTCTTGTTGAACCGGTTCGCTCGATGCTCATCCCCGACTTTTACCTTATGCGCGAAATGGCGATGGAACTTGGCGCTGTAAGCTTTGGGATATCCGGCTCGGGCCCGTCCGTTTTCGCTTTTACAAAAGATGAAGAAACAGCGCAACGTATCACGCAAAAATTACAGCAGCATTTAACGAGCTTAAAGATCGGTTCGAATACTTATGTTTCGACCATTAACGATCAGGGACCGAAAATAATTTAATAATAAAACTTTTGTCATTGCGAGCGACAGCGCGGTAATCGCGAACTTACAGAGCGGTCCTGCAAAGTTTGCGATTGCTTCGTACCTCGCAATGACATAACATTAATCGTAAATCAAATTGCAATTCTACAGCACCAATAGCCCATCCGCCCGCGTATCCTTTAAGGAGGCTGTTTTTAACAGTATGCCGCAGGATAAAGGCCTTTATATGCCCGCCAGCATCCCCCGGCTCGATGATAAATTTATCAATAACCTCAGCGACTATACATTGCCTGAAATTGCCTTCCACGTAGCAAAGAATTTGCTGGGTGATGACATACTTGGTGAGGATTTGAAAAACATCATAGATGATGCTATTAATTTTCTTGCGCCCATTGTAAAGCTCGAAGAAAACTTTTTTGTACTGGAACTTTGGCGCGGTCCATCGCTGGCATTCAAGGATTTCGGCGCCCGCTTTATGAGCCGCGTGATGGCATACTTTCTTGAAAAGGGCGAAAAGCAACTGGATGTACTGGTTGCCACGTCCGGCGACACGGGCGGCGCGGTAGCATTGGGGTTCCTGGGCGTACCGGATAGCCGGGTGACTATCCTGTATCCCAAAGGGAAAGTGAGCGAAATACAGGAGCTGCAACTGACTACCAACGGACAAAACATCCGCGCTGTTGAGATCGACGGCACCTTCGACGATTGCCAGGCATTGGTCAAGCAAGCGTTTACAGATAAGGAGCTGAATGAAAAATTCCGGCTGACCTCAGCCAACTCCATTAACATAGCCCGGCTCATCCCGCAAACATTTTATTATTTTAATGCTTATGCACAGTTGCTGAAGCAGGGTATTAATAAAGTAGTTTTCTCGGTCCCCAGCGGCAACTTCGGCAATATCGGTGCAGGTTTGCTGGCCTGGAAAATGGGTTTGCCGGCTGAGTATTTTATAGCGGCTACCAATGTAAATGATACCGTACCACAATATCTGAAAACCGGGCACTATGCTCCAAAGCCATCGGTAGCAACACTTTCGAATGCAATGGACGTTGGCGATCCCAGCAACTGGGTGCGCATAGCCGATATGTTTAAAGACAATATTTCCGCATTAAAAAGCCTGGTAACCGGCTATAGCTATGATGACGACGAAACCATGGCTGCCATTAAATTCATTTTTGATAATTATAATTATGTAGCATGCCCGCATACCGCCATCGCCTGGCAGGCACTAAGGGATTGGCAGCAGGATAATTTTAAACCAGATGTAGCGGGCGTATTTTTATCAACGGCACACCCTTGTAAATTTCCGGATGTGTATCCCGAGAGCATTTCAAATAAAATTAACGTTCCCGACCAGGTTAAGGAATTGACAAAAAAGGAAAAACATAGGGTGGCATTAGGCAAGGATTTTGAAGGGTTTAAGGAATATTTGCTGAAGAATAAATAAGAATGTAACTTAGTATATTAATCACCACAGCTATGGACATACAGGCGGAAAAATTAGATTTAGTAAAGGCGATATTAGATATTGAAGATATCGGCCTGATAAAAAAAGTAAAAAAAATACTGAAGAAAAGCGACCATGACTGGTTTGATGATTTAACAGAAGAGCAGCAGCAAGGAGTATTTAGAGCATTAGAGCAAGCTGATCGAGGTGAAGGTATTCCCCATGAGGAAGCTATCGCAAGACTCGGACTATGAGTTTCTCCATAACCTGGATGCCTGAAGCGTTTAAAACATTTGACGATAGAATAGACTATCTTAAAATTCATTGGACGGATAAAGAAATAATCAAATTCCAAAACAGAGTAAAAGAATACCTTGACTTATTAAAGGACGAACCGTACATTGGTAAAAAACCCGGTAAAGTCAGGAATGTGTATGTTGGGCTTATCATAAAACCTGTTTCTTTAATCTATCGTGTAAAAGCCCTTAACAAAGAGATAGAGCTGCTTTTATTTGTTGACAATCGTCAAGACCCCAAAAAGATCCGAAAGTATAAAACCTAAACATAACTAAGTATTCGATAATGAATATTGATAAAGAGTTTATTAAAGAAGAATATTTAAAATCGAAGGCAAAACTCGGTAGGCAGCCAGGAAGCAAAGAGTTTTACAGATTAACCGGCATTTCAGAATACCAAGTCATACAACATTTTCATAAATACACTTCTCTTGTTAATGAAATGGGAGATATTCAAAAGTCTTTTGGCGAAAAGTATTACAATAAAGAAGACTATTGGGATAGTTATGGCAATCTAACCAGAGAACTTAATAGGATTCCAAGTAGTTCAGATTGGTTGTTTTATAAATGTAAGCCGCTAAAAACGTCATTTTTAAAAAAGTTTGGAAAGAATTGGACAGATATGTCCTATTTATTTTTTGATTACGCTGCCAATAACTCCGAATGGAATGATATAATTCATCTGTTTGCAAATAACAAACCAATAGACACTATACAAACAAATCAAAAATCATATAGCTTAGAATCGAAGTACAGCCAATTTATACCCCCAATACTAAATAATTTTTTGAGTCTGTCCATTCAAGAAGGCAGCAGTAATGAATTTGAAAAACAAGTAAACTTAATATTTCAAATGCTTGGCTTTGAAACTACTTATTTTGGCCAGGGAACGGGTAGAAATCCCGACAGTATTGCTAGGGCAACTCAATATAATTATGCAGTTCTTGTTGACGCTAAAGCAAGAAAAGATGCATATCAAATTGGTACTGAAGATCGTAAATTTATCGAATATATAAAAACACACACGAGTAATTTAAATAAAACTGGTCACGGGATTATTTATTTTTTGATCGTTTCGAGTGAATTTAGTGCTGGCATAGAAAATTCCATTAGAAATATTGTAAAAGAAACGAACGTAGCAACGACACTTATTAAGGCATCAACTTTATCGAAAATATTGGCAAAAAAAATAGAATATCCGTCAATATTAAATCTTGAGATTTTAAAAGAATTGTTCATTACACCCGGAGTGATAACCGATAATCAAGTTGATAAGCTTTTATTTAGATTAAAATTGAGCAAATAATCACCCAGCTATCAATCCTTACGATATTACTCTAACTAACCTATGATCAACATCATAATATTCGACCTCGGCGCGGTTTTAATTGACTGGAACCCGCATTATATGTACCGCACCCTTTTCAGCGATGATGAGGAAATGAAAAATTTCCTGGCTACCGTTTGCACCTCCGAATGGAACGAGGAACAGGATGGCGGCCGCACTGTACAGGAAGGTACCGATCTGCTGGTACAACAATTCCCTGAGCATGAGGAAAAAATTCGTGCGTTTTATTCCCGCTGGGAGGAAATGCTGGGCGAGCCTTTTTGGGATACTGTTGAGATATTTAAAGAGCTGAAGGAAAGCGGAAAATACAAAATATACGCGCTCACCAACTGGTCGGCCGAAACTTTTCCGCATGCCGTTAGCCGGTACGACTTCTTAAATTGGTTCGATGGGATCGTGGTATCCGGCGTTGAAAAAATGCGCAAGCCGCACCCGGAGTTTTACCAATTGCTGCTCGATCGCCACAACGTTAAGCCGGATGAGGCAGTATTTATTGACGACAATTACCGCAATATACTGGCTGCTGAAAAGGTGGGGATAAAATCGATACATCATACATCGGCGGAAGAAACGAGGCGGGAACTGGAGAAGTTGAATATTTTGTAGAGGTTTGAAGCCCCGAATTAAACTCCTGCTATCTGATTTACTCGTGTAGAGATTGCTTCGTTCCTCGCAATTGTAAAGGTCAGATAATTCGGTAACAGAATTACTAAACCCTTACAGCAATGACGCGTGGGAGAGGCATTAAAGCAATAACAGCTTCCAGGCTTCATCAACCCCTCCTTTATCCAGCAATATTTTGGCTTTTAGGTGTAATTGCGTTTCGCGCGTTGACGGATCACCGAGGGTTGCGTCCAGTAGCTCTTTAATTTCGGGCGATTGCGCGTAGGCTTCTATCTCTGCATCAGTGGGCAAAGCTTCTACATTGCCCAACTGGCCGAGGTTGTTACCTGTTAATATTTTAGAATTTCGTATGCCATAGGGAATGGCGTCTACGCCGATGCCGATCGTTTTAACAGGCTTAGCGACTTGAAAAAGACTATCCGGGGTAACCTGGCAATACCAATCGCCGCCCAGCCGGGCAACCAGGTCAATTTTCTGCTGGTCTATTTTCCCGTCAGCATCCAAAATAGCTTCGTTAATGTGAATCAGCTTTATTTCGGCGATAACGAGATTACCTGCCCCCGGGGTATTTCCCAAAGATTTTATTTCATTCACCACGCACTCAAACTGCACCGGCGATTCGGCCACACGTGGCGGTTTCACCAGTTCCGAAGGCAGCATGGTAAACCCCGATTTTACGAATTCATTGATACCCTTAGGGTATTCGACACTTGCGAGTGATACCTGCTGTACCATAGCGTAATTCACGATATTGATGACGCATTCGGGTACCTCATGCAGGTTTTCGAGCGAATGCTTGGTGGTATTGTCCCTTACTCTCCGCGAAGGCGAAAAAACGCATATCGGCGGATTTACACTAAACAGGTTAAAATAGCTGAACGGGCTAAGGTTAATGTTACCCGCCTTATCGATCGTGGATGCAAAACAGACCGGCCGCGGCGCAATGGCCGCGTTCAAGTAGGTTTGTATTTCAACCGGCGATAAATTCTTTAAATTAATTGATAACATATTGGTTTTTCAAGGCCGTTTTAACGAAGAAATTAACGGCGCTAACCTACCTGATTGCAAAGAATATTTCAGAATAAATAAATATATTTATAAGCAAACAAACAAGTGCTTTTTTTATGCTTTCAACCATGAAATTCAGATCTTCTTTTATTTTCGCATTTTTTTTATTGACCTCCTGTATATGCTGTGGGCAGGACACCACTTTTGTGGATGCGAAATGGAACAAAACTTCAAGAAGCAATTCTTTATATTTCAGAATTAAAAAGAGGCAAGGACAAAAATGGCTTGTAGAGGACTATTATACCAAAAGCAGACAGTTGCAAATGAAAGGCATCCTTTCGTCGCTGGAGCCTGAAATACGCGATGGATATTTTGAATGGTATTTTGAAAACGGACAACTTAAACATAAGGGTAGCTATATAAACGGAAAAGAAAATGGCGAGCATTTATGGTACCAGGAGAACGGAAACCTGGATGCAAATGAAAACTATATCGATGGTAAACACGAGGGCGTATATGAAGAATATTATCCTAATGGTAAGTTAAAAGATAAAAGTTCATTTGTTAACGGGTTACAAACCGGGTGGACAGAATATTACAATGAAGACGGATCAAAGCAATCAGAAGGGAATTTTAAAAAAGGGAACCGGGATGGGATTTGGAAATATTATGATAAAAAAGGCAATTTGCTTGGTATAGACACAGTTCAAATTGAATACAGGCTAAAAAAAGCTAATATGCTTTTACAACTGCCGAACGATGAATGGCATTTAGCAGTCAATGAGGCTCCCGATCACTACATTTTTAAAAGACACCCCGTAACCGATAGCAAGGGGCGCGATATAATACCCGCAATTATGGTTTATGTCGTCGACGCAAAAAAGTTCAGTCAAAACGTTAAGTCATATTCTGATGATATATTAAAACGTTTTCCTGATTTAAAAATAATCGAGACGCTAAAATGGGGAGACAAAAAGTATCCACTAAAATACAGGAACGGCCTGTTTTTAAAAGCTGAATATACCCAAAACGATGTTGGGCATATTCTTTATTTGATCCATATCATTAATGAAAAAAATATTGGTATCCAGATATATCTTGACATGACAAGTGACATTGCTGCAAAATATGAACCTGAATTTTGGACGACCATCCGGTCAATCAAAGAAGACAACGATTAAATCTAACTTTCAATCATCACGTCCCAACAGATATTCACTAACTACATCTTTTTCAATTTCAAAATCGAAAAATCACTATCGGCTTTTTCAATGATATTACCCAGCATACCCAATCCGGTTACTTCCATTTCAACCAGATCACCCGGCTGAAGCCATTGTGGTTTATAACCGGGGTCATTCAGCAGGCCGGTACCATTGAGTTCCAGAAAACAGCCGGTGCCTACAGTACCGGAACCTATTACATCGCCGGGAAGCACATCGCAGCCGTAGGCGCAGCGTTCAATGATCTCGGCAAAGGTCCAGTCCATATCGGCCATATTGCCTTTTGAAACCTGCTTCCCGTTCACAGCGCATGTCATTTCAAGCTTGTACGCATTGCCGGTGTGGCCCGGCTTTGTCGCTGTTTTGTATGGTTCCAGCTCATCAGGCGTCACCAGCCAGGGGCCGATCACGGTACTAAAGTCTTTGCCTTTAGCGGGGCCAAGGTTCAACACCATTTCTTCCATCTGCAGGGTGCGCGCGCTCATATCGTTCATGATCATATAGCCCGCGATCAAACTATCAGCCTCAGCGGCTTTAATATTTCTTGCTTTCTTATTTAGCACGATGGCGACTTCCAGCTCAAAATCAAGTTTTTGAAAATGGTCGGGCATGCATTCGATCTCGCCCGGGCCCTGTATGGCGTTATGGTTGGTAAAATAAAATATCGGGTACTGATCAAATTCGGGGATCATATCAACCTTGCGGTTTCTTCTGGCCGCAGCAACGTGCTGCCTGAAGGCATATCCATCCCGGCATGAGGTTGGGTGCGGTACCGGCGCCAGCATCTCAAAAAACAACTCTTCCTTAGCCTCCATCTTACCCGAAGTAATCGCTTTATTCACCTTGTGGGCGCGTTCCATCAGCTCATCGCCGCCCCATAAAAATTCGTTCATGTTATCGGGTATAAGCTTATCGCACGAATTGAGGTTGTAGATATGCCCGTTTATAAAAACGCCCAAATGCTCGCGGTCTTCGGTTTTATAGGATACTAACTTCATTGGTTTACGTTGGTTAAGGAAGCCAAAACTAACGAAATTTGTTGATTGAGTTGATTAAGTGAGTGGTTAGATAAGTTAATATTTACAGTCGGATTTAAAACCCAATCAACTATTCACTTAATCAACCCAATAAACCAATCTTGCATATCCAAAATAATAGCTTTAATTTCGTATACCCATTTATGAGCATACAAAAGCATTTTCTTTTTTCCCTCGGCCTCACGTCAATGAGTGATGCATCATCATTCAGGGATGCCATGCTTGCTAAGATCGTGCTTGCGCAGTACTAAATTTGTTGGAAGGTTGAAATGTTCGAAAGTTGTAATGTTATGATAACTTTCGACTATAAAACTATTGCACCCTTCCAATCGTTATATTTTCTATATACTAATTTGCTGACGGTTGAAGTCTCAACTTTGCAACATTTCAACCTTCCAACATTCCAATAAAAAAATAAAATCATGCCCGTTTATCATACTTTAGGATCCATCCCGCCAAAGCGGCATACGCAATTCCGTAAGCCGGATGGTACGTTATACGCCGAGGAACTGGTATCGACCGAAGGCTTTTCGAGCCTGTATTCGCTGGTGTATCACACTTACCCGCCTACGCTGGTAAAAGAACTTGGCGAGCCCTACAGCGTTGAGCCAAAAATTGCCCGCGAAAAGCATCTGAAACATACCAGCTTGCTGGGATTTAAAATTGAGCCGGCTGATGACTACCTGGAAAGCCGTAAACCCGTACTGGTAAACAGCGACCTGCATATTTCACTGGCTGCCCCGCGTAAATCCATGACGGATTATTTTTATAAGAACAGTCAGGCCGATGAGGTAGTGTTTGTACATGAGGGTACGGGTACATTGAAAACAGGTTATGGCAACATTAAATTTGGTTATGGCGACTACCTGATCATCCCGCGCGGCACCATATACCAAATGGAGTTTGATACACCGGATAATCGCTTGTTTATCGTAGAAAGTTTTAGCCCGATACGGATACCCAAGCGGTATACCAACGCCTACGGTCAGCTAATGGAACAATCGCCTTACTGCGAAAGGGATATAAAAAAACCAACTGATTTAAAAACGTATGATAAAAAGGGAGATTTTAAAATCCTGATTAAAAAGCAGGGCCTTATATACCCATACATATATGGTACGCATCCGTTTGACTTTATCGGCTGGGATGGCTTTCATTATCCATGGGCTTTTTCGATACATGATTTTGAGCCTATAACCGGCCGCCTGCACCAGCCGCCGCCGGTGCACCAGACATTTGAGGGGCATAATTTTGTGATCTGCTCGTTTGTGCCGCGTAAATACGACTATCACCCGCTCTCGATACCCGCGCCGTACAACCACAGCAATGTTGATAGCGATGAACTGTTATATTATGTTGACGGTGATTTCATGAGCCGTAAAAGCGTTGTTAAAGGCCAGATCACGCTGCACCCCGGCGGCATCCCGCACGGCCCGCATCCCGGTACCGTAGAAAAATCTATAGGAAAAGAATCAACCGACGAATTAGCGGTGATGATCGACCCTTTCCGGCCGCTAATGCTGACCGAAGATGCCATAAAAATTGAGGACGGAAGCTATTATAAAAGCTGGGCATCGGGAAGCTGAGAAGAGTTTAAAAGGTTGCAGAGGTTCAAAAGGGGGAACCAGCAATCTGCTACGACATCGATTATTACAACAATTACAACTACTACAACATTTACAACCAAGATGGATACACTAACCATAAATAAAGAAACACAAACAACAGATTTTTTACCGCTTAATGGTACTGATTATGTTGAATTTTACGTGGGCAATGCCAAACAGGCGGCGCACTACTATAAAACCGCTTTCGGTTTTCAAAGCCTCGCTTATGCGGGACCCGAAACGGGGGTACGCGATAAAGCATCTTATGTTTTACAGCAGGGAAAAATACGGCTGGTTTTGACCACGCCGCTTCACTCCGGTCATCCTATTGCCGAACATATAAAAAAACACGGCGATGGTGTAAAGATCCTGGCGCTATCGGTTAATGATGCCTACGACGCATTTAAACAAACGACGAGCCGCGGAGCCGTGCCTTTCCAGGAACCGCAGACATTGACTGAAGAGTTTGACGAAATACGCACGAGCGGCATAAAGCTATATGGCGAAACTGTGCACCTTTTTGTAGAACGAAAGAATTATCACGGAACTTTTTTACCCGGCTACATAAAAATGGATTCAGCCTACAACCCGCCTGAAGCAGGTTTATTATATATCGATCATTGCGTAGGAAATGTCGGCTGGCATAAGATGAACGAATGGGTGAATTTTTATGAAGATGTAATGGGCTTCAAAAATATTTTAACATTCGACGACAAGATGATCTCTACCGAATACTCGGCGCTGATGAGCAAGGTGATGAGTAACGGCAATGGCTATGTTAAGTTCCCTATAAACGAGCCTGCCGAAGGTAAAAAGAAATCGCAGATCGAAGAATACCTGGAATTTTATGAAGGCGAAGGTGTACAGCACCTGGCGCTTGCAACCGCACATATCGTTGAAACGGTGACTGAATTACAGAAACGCGGGGTGGAATTTTTAACCGTACCTACTTCTTACTACGATGAGCTCACAGATCGCGTTGGCCATATTGATGAGGACCTTGAGCCGCTAAAAAAGCTGGGTATACTGGTTGATAGGGATGATGAAGGCTACCTGCTGCAAATTTTCACCAAGCCCGTTGAGGACAGGCCAACCCTGTTTTTTGAGATCATTCAGCGTAAGGGAGCAAAATCATTTGGAGCAGGCAATTTTAAAGCCCTGTTCGAGGCAATCGAGCGTGAACAGGAATTGAGAGGGAACCTTTAATATCCTGGTTTCCGAAAGCCGTTCTGAAAAACAGAACGGCTTTTTTATTTTTTTAAGTCGGTTAACCTGATGCCTTAAACCTCGTCATTGTCAATCCGTTAATTGTGTTATTTTTGACGTTATTACAACTATTTTTTTTGTAATCCGTAAGAAGTAAACCAGATATTGGTAAGTTATTATTTCTTTTAAATATTTTTTATCTTACCCCAAACTATTGGTTAAATAATTACGATTCAGCTATAAAAATGAGTGCAGGAGGGAAAAATTTTAGTGCAGAAGATGCATTTCATCTTGCCTCTATTATTGACCAAATCGTCATCGGTGTCTGGGAATGCGATGTCAGCACCCGTCTTTTCAAATGCTCGTCCGGTTTTTATGCGATTTTAGGTTATAAACCGTCCGAGATCGAATGTTCATATGATTTCTTTCTCGACCATTTGCTTTATCACCACGACAGGCCGCTATTTTTGAACGCGCTGAATAATGCGGATGAAAATGCGCTAAACAATGTGCGTGTACGGCTCCTGACAAAAAACTCAGGGTACCAGTGGTTTGAGAGTGCCATTAAAAAATCCGGCGATACACACCAATCGAAGTTTGTAGGCTCACTGGTAAATATTCACCAGTGTAAGCTGCTTGAGCTAAATGCCGCGCAAAATGATTTTCAATTTAAAGAAACGGGAACTATCGCAAAAATTAGCGGCTGGGAAGTGGATATCGCTTCGCAGCGTTTACAATTGACGAATGAAGCCTACAATATCTATGAAGTAAATAGCCCGGCGCACTTCAGTATTGATGAAATTACAAACTTTTTCGAGCCATATTACCGGCCTGTATTCAAAGAAGCGATTGAAAATGCAATGAGATCCTGCCGGCCGTTTGACCTGGAGCTGTTATTCAGGAACGCTAAAAATAATGTCATCTGGGTTAACGCAAAGGGATTGCCCATAATTGATGATTTTGGCAAATGCATTAAAATAAGGGGCATATTCCAGGATATCGACAATATCAAAAAAAATGGCCTCGGCTTGCAGTCGTCCATTAATGTATTGAACGATCAAAATAAACGGCTGCAAAATTTTGCCTATATCGTTTCGCATAACCTGCGGTCGCATACAGGAAATTTGCAATTCATGGTTAACCTGCACCAGGAGAGCGAATCGGCGGAAGACCGTACCGAAGTTTTTTCACACATCAAATCAATAAGCAGCAGCCTTAACTCGACCATTGAGCACCTGAACGAAATTGTAAAGATCCACACCGATATTAAAAAAGAACGGAAAGCGGTTGATTTTGAAATCATATTTAAAAATGTTGTTTTGGCGCTTCAAAATAACATCGACGATACAAAGGCACAAATCAGCTACGATTTCACTCAGTGCCCGGTAATTAATTATATCCCGGCCTACCTTGAAAGCATCCTGCAAAATTTGCTCACCAACGCCTTGAAATACCGGCATGCCGACCGCTCACCGGTGATAAGCTGCCGTACTACTAAAAACCACAAACATGTTTATATGATATTTGAAGACAATGGCGTGGGGATAGATCTTAGCCGTCATGGCGACAAAGTTTTTGGTATGTATAAAACCTTTCATCAGAACGCCGATTCAAAGGGATTGGGACTGTTTATTACGCGCAACCAGGTAGAGTCTCTCGGCGGATCGATAAAGATCGACAGCAAGGTGGATGCC
>Ga0207072_1013_pt3 | contig 14953 bp, 17 predicted proteins | sample Alteio_BWMinHeat_68_FD_153570 | JGI IMG/M metagenome (GOLD analysis project Ga0207072, IMG submission 153570) | Enriched cells from forest soil in Barre Woods Harvard Forest LTER site, Petersham, Massachusetts, United States -... | ecosystem: Environmental > Terrestrial > Soil > Temperate forest >... | reverse complement strand
TCAACTCTCTCATCGAACAAGGATAAAACTAAACGCAAAGGCGCAAAGAGAAGAGCTTTTGTCCTCCTCAAGTAGGTGGACGATCATGGACATTTATGGACATTGATGGACAATTATGGACAGGGTCTATGATTGTGAATAAAAAGTTTGGCATTGAACGACAGATAACATTTATAGGAGCTGTCCATGGTTGTCCATTAATGTCCATAGATGTCCATGAGTGTCCAAAAACTTGAGGAAGACAAACATAGTAATCAACCATCTTTATTTTGCTGCTCAATGAACTGGGTAAGGTTGATATTTCCTAGGCTAAATAGCTTCGCAATGGTCTGTACAGTGCCATTATTAAGTGACGCTTTTATCTCTTCCCACGAAGCTTTTGCAGATTTAGAATCTCCCACAGCTTGCTCAAGAAGAGCTGTTTGCAACAGATTGTAGGCGGAAAGCAAGGAGCTTGAATTTGCTTTTTCATTGATTGTTTTTGCCAAGGCTAAAGCATTTTGCAGGTTACCTTCCACAACATCTACGCTTTGAGATGCAAACGTGGCATAGGTTTGCAGGGCTTTTGGATAACTTAGCTTGAGAAATCTCTTTGAATAGTCAAGAGCTTGGTGATTTTCTCCCATAGCAAGCAGCAGTTGAGCGATTTCGCCATCATATTTGGTGTGTAGTTCTGGAGCAAGTTTCATAGATTCTTCTAACTTAGCTAAAGCAGCTAACGCGGCAGCATTATCTCCTTTACTGGTGACTACTTCACGTTTAAAAAGAATAAATTGGTTAGTAGCGTTGATATAATCATTCTCATTCATTCTCTTACCAAAATAGTACCATAAGAGGGCGCATATGATGATAATCGCTAAAATACCCCCAAGGATATTTCTTCCATTTTCTACTAGCCAATCGCCGAAATAGTCACTTTTATTTATTGAGTCCATACCATGCCTTGCTTTTTGCTCTGAGGATTGTTACCATTTCAGCAAATTATTGTAAAGAATATGCCAGTATTTTCTAGTGAAAAAGAAGTTACACCTGAAGTAAAGAGCGTCCTATTACGCGATATTCGCCCCAATCCTCATCAGCCGAGAAAGGAATTTTGTGAGGAGGAGCTGCGTGAATTGGCAAATTCTATAGCTCAGGTAGGGATTATCCATCCTCCAATTGTGCAAAGACTAACCGATGAGCCAGGTTATGTTCTTGTAGCGGGAGAGCGTCGTGTGCGTGCAGCCGAATTGGCAGGTTTGACCGAAATCCCTGTCATTATCCGTTCTGAAGATGCTATTTATTCGGCCCATGCAGCGCTTATCGAGAACGTACAGCGCGTCGATTTAAATGCTCTGGAAGTAGCTAGAGCAATGCGCCAGCTTTTGGAGCAACATGGCTATAGTCAGGAAGAGTTGGCTAATTTCCTTGGAAAAAAACGGTCTACGGTAGCCAATTATTTGCGTTTATTGGCCCTTCCAAGAGATATTCAAGCTAGCATAATATTGGGTACCATTACAATGGGCCATGCTAAGGCCATACTTGCATTAGAAGAAGAGACACAGCAGCGACTACTTCATGAAATTATCATGAGAGAGGGGTATTCGGTTAGACAGGCCGAAAAGGCAGCCCAGCGACTTGCAGAAAAACAGAAGAAGGGGCAGCTTGTCTTTCAAAATCGAGATTTTTATTTAGAACATTTGGCAAGACAGCTCGAAGAGAAGCTGGGCACACAGGTGACTATTACTGGCACGAATAAAAAAGGGAAAATCACGATCGATTACTATTCGTTGGATGATATCGATCGCATTATTACTTTATTGGGAGCGTCATGATGGAAGAGCAGACAAAAACACTTTCCGATATAGAAATTGCTGAAGAAGCGGCTAATACCCTGACGCATGGGTTGGGACTTGTTTTGAGTATTATTGGGCTATTTTGGTTAATATTTACAGCTCAGCAGACAGAAGATTTATGGAAAATTGGCAGTGTCAGTATTTTTGGGAGTAGCCTAGTTTTGCTTTATGGAACGTCGACACTGTATCATGGATTTCAGGTCACACATATCAAACAATTTTTTAGAGTTGCAGATCATTGCGCAATTTATACTTTGATAGCAGGTTCGTACACACCTTTTGCAGTAGTGATCTTAAGTGGATTTTGGAGCTCATTTCTATTGATAGCTATTTGGAGCATGGCAGGATTGGGCATCATTTTCAAAATATTTTTTAAACATAGATGGAATGTTCTCTCTACGATTTTTTATCTGCTAATGGGTTGGCTGGTAGTATTCGCCATGGGACCACTCACTGAGGCTTTATCTACAAATGGAATTTACCTACTGATCGCTGGGGGACTTTCTTACACACTAGGATCCTTCATTTACCTTCTTGAAAGACCGGTTTTTCATCATGCAATCTGGCACCTCTTTGTTCTTGGAGGCAGCACCTGTCACTTTTTCTCTGTCTTATTTTACGTGCTTTAAAGCGCCTCACTATCTAAGAAAATCTGTAGATAGTGAGGAATTTTCACTTGCAATTAATCCTCACTATCTAAGAAAATATGAAGATAGTGAGGAATAATTATGGACTTTATTGGAAGAAAACGTGAACTAGGTGAATTGTCTGGACTATTGAAAAAGTCATCGGCCAGTCTCGTTGTCATAAAAGGGAGGCGAAGGATCGGCAAAAGCCGATTAGCAGAAGAATTTGCTAAGTCATTCTCCAAGTCGTTTTTATTCACTGGAGTTCCCCCTGAAGAAGGAGTAACAGCGCACGACCAGAGAACTGAGTTTGCTCGGCAAATGAGAAGATACGGTATTCCTATGTTGAACCCAGATGACTGGGGTGATCTCTTTCAAGACTTGGCCATATATTGTAAACAAGGACGTATTCTCATTATTCTCGATGAAATCACTTGGATGGGTTCTCAAGACCCGACATTTCTTCCTAAACTTAAAACTCTTTGGGATACCCACTTCAAGAAAAATTCAAAGTTAATAGTGATACTTTCTGGTTCTAATTCAGTTTGGATTGATAAAAATATTTTAAGTAGCACAGGTTTTTTGGGGCGCCTCTCCTATCAACTTAAGCTTGAAGAGTTACCGCTCTACCGCTGCAACGAGTTCTGGGGTTCTAATCGAGATCAAATAGCCCCTTACGAAAAATTTAAAATATTAAGCGTTATTGGAGGAGTTCCTAGATATTTAGAAGAAATACGCACCGATAGCTCAGCAGAAAAAAACCTTTATACTATGGCTTATAGACCTACAGGCATTTTGTTTAATGACTTTGACCGCATTTTCTCTGACCTCTTTCAAAAGAGAGCTCTAATTTATAAAGAAATTATCTCACACATGAGTTATGGCGCACCGACCATGGAAGAACTTGTATCATCCTTAGGACGTACTAAGGGTGGGGATATGAGTAATTACTTAGAAGAACTTGAAGAATCAGGATTTGTTAAACGGGAAATACAGTGGGATTTTAAGAATGCTCGTGAATTGAGATTAGGGCGTTACCGAGTATGGGATAATTATATTCGATTTTACCTGAAGTATATTCAACCTTATTACAACCGCATTAAAGAAGAAAAAGTCTCTGGATTACCCAAAGGATGGAGTTCACTGATGGGTTTGCAATTCGAGAATTTAGTTCTTAAAAATAGCTTATCTATATATCGATTGCTAGGTTTATCTGTGGATGAAGTGGTTTGGTCGGGTCCCTATTTTCAGAGTGCAGGTTATCATAAAAAGAGTTGTCAGATAGATTTTCTTATTCAAACGAAGTATAATGTTCTCTATCTGTGTGAGGTCAAGTTTTCGGAAAAGGAAATATCTTCGGAAATAATCCCTGAAGTTCTTCAGAAAGCTGAAAAATTAATTATTCCAAGAGGATTTTCTTACCGATTTGTACTTATTTGCGTAAATGGTGTGAATCCAAAAATAGAGGAAAAAGACTTTTTTTCTCATATTATCGATTTTAGCCAACTGCTTCAAAACTCCGAATATCTGTGATAAATCTCGTGTCCGTGCCTGTCTAGGCCGGTTCACCGTAGAGCCGCGGAGAACGCTGAGTAAACGCGGAGACTTGGTGAAGAAAAAACTCTGCGCTTGCTCAGCGTTCTCTGCGGCTCTGCGGTGAACAGGCCTAGACAGGCAAGGGCAAGGCGAGAGTATTTGGGTACGAACTAATTCCTCATCACAGAGAAATTCTAAAATAAATTATAACAAACTTATTTAGTTTTTTGAGGAAGATAATGGCTTGGGGAGTTGACTTAATAGGTACTTTGCTTGCTATTGGCTTAGGGATCTGTGCGGCGATTGCTTGGACACGGTACAAAAAGGTTTTACCTCCGGTTCTTTTTTTTTCTGAAACGGCCTTTTTAAAGAAAATCCCCCCTACTTTGAAAGTGAGATGGCAACATGCTCCAGAATTTTTACTTTGGGGAGTTATAGCTCTATTATTTCTGGCTCTAATGGATCCCTATCTTTTAGTTTCCCGTTCCAAAGCTCCTGAGGAAAATGAACAAATATCCGCTCCTGCATCAGGAACTCCTCCTCCTGTAGAAGGGATAGCGATCTATCTGGCTCTGGATCAATCTGGATCAATGGAAGAGGAGATTAAAGCTCGTGATAGTACTGGAAGACTGTATAAAACTTCTAAAATCAATCTATTAAAATCGATTACCGAAAAATTTATTAAGGGTGACCCAACAACTGGATTAGAGGGCTTACAAAATGACATGATAGGCATGATCACCTTCGCTCGTACCCCTCAAGTGGTTTCTCCCTTAACCTTGGATCACGATGAACTTCTACGACATTTGAAAGAATTAGACATCATGCGGATTAAGGATCAGGACGGTACTTCAATCGGCTATGCGATCTACAAAACAGCTAATTTAATTGTCTCTACGCGCCACTTCGCTGAGGAGTTGATTAGCGAGGGTAAGCCGGCCTATACGATTCAAAACTCTGTTATAATACTTATTACGGATGGATTCCAGGAACTTAACCCTTTAGACTATGGTAACAAATTACGGACGATGCCTGTAGAAGCGGCTGCAAAATTCGCAGCTGACCATGGAATTAGGGTTTACATTGTCAATGTAGAGCCATCATTCGCCTCTAATGATTATGAAGCTTCTCGCAAACTCATGATGCGTGTGACAAAAATGACTGGCGGCTTATTTTTTCTGGCCACGGAGTCACAAAACTTAGAAGAGATCTTGAAGACTATAGAGCAGTTGGAAAAGAGTGCTTTACCTTCTCCAGAAGGTGGTGGAAGCTATTCTTTACTAGGCGGACAGCCACCAGGCCAATTAGAAAAATGGCATTTAGCCCCTTATTTATTATCTATAGCAGCTTTTGCATTCATTCTATCTATCATCGCGGAATGCCTCTGGCTAAGGAAGGTTCCCTAATGCCTGTGATTGACTGGCACTTTGGAAATCCCTGGTGGGGGCTGCTGTTCTTATTCATACCACTCATTATTCTTTTCCGCAGTGGGTTAAGGATTTATCGCAGAAAAGTATTGAATGTATTTTCATCGAAAACTCTACGCCCTTATGTTGTGCGTAATAGATCCACGGCCATTTTTGTAGCTAAAACTTTAGCCCTTTGTGGGTTCTGGGGATGTTTGACTTTGGCGTTAATGAATCCTCAAGGTCATCCTCATTTTGCTCCTGGACAAGGTGCAGGGGGTGGTGGAGGAGTTAAAAGGCAGCAACCGGAAGATGTCATCTTTTTAATTGATGCTTCTGCTTCTATGACTGTTAAGGATGGTAGAAATGGCATGAACCGTTTTGATACGGCTAAGGAAATTGCAGAGCTGCTTATACAAGAGCTAAAGGGGCAAAATGTGGCTATTTATGCCTTTACATCTGACGCCTCTTTGTTGGTTCCCCCTACTCCAGATTATTTATATTCTATCCTTCAACTGAGGCAGATGCAGATCAATGAGGGCGGCGCTGCTGGCACAGATCTGTCAGAAGCACTTCAAGCCGTCCTCAATCAAGCCAAAAAAGATACAACATTGAAAAAACATACTCTGGTTCTTATCAGCGATGGAGGAGATAATGAATTAGAAGAGCCTACTAAAGAACAGACGCGTATCAAAAAAGTTCTGAAAGCGATTGCTGAACTAAAAGAGAAGGACTGGGATTTCTATGTGATTGGAGTTGGATCTCCACAAGGAGCGATTATCCCAGACTTAAAATATAAGGGTCAGCCTGTCTATTCAAAACTGGACGAAAGGCTTTTAAAAGAAATTGTTGAAGCCTCTAAGGGAGAATACTTTACTGAAAACTCTGCACCTCCATTACAGTTGGCAAAGAGAGTCGGAGAGGATATCATAGCAGGAAATAAGGGCGGGGCATTTTCTACAGCTCAGTCTTCGAGAAAGCTTGTCTATAAAGATTATTATCAAATTTTTTTAACAATATCCCTGGCTTTTCTGCTGTTTGCATGGCTCTACCCTGAAACTGTAGAAAAGGAGTCATGATGCGTAAAGGCCTTCTTCTTCTATTTCTAACTATAGCTTTGGAAGTACAAGGTCAAAATGCTCTCAATGATGCCGAAAATTTTTATAGAGCGGATGAGTTTTCAACAGCGGAAGAAAAATTTAAAAGTATCTCTTCGCAGTCTCCCAATACTATCACAGGTTTTGCCTCTGACTATGATCTGGGCCTCTCATATGCTGCCCAAAAACAGTGGGAAAAATCCATGGCTGTATTTAGAGAGCTTCTGGAAGACCAAGAGTATCTACCTTTGCGTTTACGGCGTGATACTCAGATTGGTCTAATTGAGTCACTGGCTTACCGTATATTAGGCGCGATGAAGCTGCCCGCTGAATTAGAATCAGCCGAAGATTGGCTGAGAGAGGCCCGCCAGGTGATGAGAGATCTTCAGGAGACAGAATGCCTTCTTCAAAAGTCAAAAGGTCAGTCTGCATGTATCCAAAAGGGTCATAGTGAAGCATTGCAACAGTGGCTAAATACGATTGCTGCACAACTTTCTCAGGCATCGATTAAAGCCTTTTTTTCACCTACTTCACAGACAGAAGCGATATGGAAAATTCAGATGGCCTTGATGACTTTTGGTGATCAGATGGATAATTTGCAAAACTTGCAAAATAACCAAAGCCTATTTAAGCAGTACCTAGATACCTATTTATCTCAAGATGAACGCTATAGTGTACTTTTAAAAAGTATTGATGCGCCTGAATCTCTTTTGAAAGAATATAACAACTACATCCAAGCTTTGCATCAAACAGATCTTTCGGGAGCAAAAAAAGCGCTCCAAAACGCCACAATATCCATACATACTTGGGCCGAAAAACTCTCACAAGGTGAGAAGGGCAGCGACTTATTATTGCAGCTCTTTGCCGACTACCAGTTTGCTTTGCGGAATGATCTGATCTTGAATCATTCAATTGACGTGATTTTAGACAGTTTTAAAGAATTTGGTACTCAATCCTTACGAGATCAAATTAGCACTTCTGAAAAATTTGCTTACCAAGCAAAAGCAGCCATAAAAAAAGGAAAGCAGCTCACAGCTCGTCTTTTTTTAGAAGAGGGGCGCTTTGCTCTTTATAAATTAATTTTTCAAAAAAAGTTAAATAAAGAAAATCCTATCAATGTTTTAACATATAGCATTGCAGCTCAAAGACATGCGATAAGATTGGACAGGCTATGGATCGGGCACCCAAACGAGATGGACGAAGAAGTCCTTAAGCTGCTACATTCTGCTCAAAAAGAGGCTACTGATCTGATCGCTGAATTCCCCGATGTTGCCCTAAATGAACAGAAAAAAAATTTTACTGGATCAGATAAAAAACCCGGAGCTTGTCAGCACCGCCCATGGGACCAAGTGATGCCTCTTCTCTATCAAGCATGGGCAAGCGCAGACAAAGCTAAAGGAAACAATTTGGCTCAGCTATTACAACATCAAGACGAGACCTATCGGCTCCTTAATGAGACTTTAGCCATCTTGGAGAAACCGATACCGGCCGGTGAAGATTCTTGTTATGTCCCTCCGCCTAAAAAAGGGGGAGGAAATGAGGGCAAAGAGCCTCTAAAAAATATTGAGAACATCATGCAAGAGATACAGCAAATGCAGCTTAATGACAAACTCGAACAAAAGCACAACGTAATTAGAGTAGGGGATAAACCATGGTAAGAGCTCGTAAACATCCATTGCTCTTGTTCCTTGTTTCCATATTACTGCTTGCTAATACTATCTGTAGCGCTGTCGAAGTCTCCCCTACGCTAGATAAGTCAACACTTAATAGTGGCCAGACGATCAGTGGAAATATCCAAATCACTCATGAAATCAACGATAAAATCGATCTACAAACTGTTCAAATGGGTGGTAAGCCATTACCTGTTGAGCTTATGTCGTCTGATACCGTTGGAAATCAGCAAGTAACTATTTTAAAATTTACTCTCCCTCCACATGATAAAGGCATCTATTTGCTCCCTGTTATATCTATTCCCATTGCTGGCAAAACCTACTCCTCCATAGCGCAAAGCTTTGTTGTCGATGGCGGACTACCTGCTAATCAGAATCAATCTAGCTCCTATAGCGTTAACGCACAGCAATCAATCTGGTTAAAGCTAGAATCATTTGTAGATGGTAAGACAACCCTATTTCCTGGCCAACGCACAAAGGTCGGGTACCGCTATTTTTTTAATGGAAATATCCAATTAACTGAAGAAAATGTCCCCATCTTAGATGCTGAAGGATTTAGCAAGATTGGCGATCCCATCGTTAATGACTACAAAGAACAGAGGTTTGCTGTGCGACAGATCACTCAGGAGATCGAAAGCTCAAAACCTGGCATCTATCAATTTCCTGAAGCCAAAATCTCTGGATATATCTACAAGATTGATTCTAATGGTCAACAGGTCAGAGGGTCCTACATCAGCGCCAATGCTCCCGGTTTGACCATTACCGTGAAGGCCTTTCCGGATGAAAAGCGGCCGACATCTTTTAACGGAGCTATAGGCAACTACACATTTGTTGTCCGTTTAGTCTCCTTAGATGAAATTTCAGTAGGGGATAAGGTCACCATTTCGATTGACATTACCGGAAAAGGGGATTTGGAAGCTCTTCCTATGCCTGAAGTATGCTGTCAGCCTGGTTTTAGCGGAAACTTTAAGCTAGGAGACATTCCACCTATAGGTGTGGTTAAAGGAAATATAAAAATGTTTGTTGTCGATCTATATCCTGTTTCCGATAAAATCAAAGAGGTACCCTCTTTGGAATTCAGTTTCTATGATCCCGACACAAAAACATACAAGACATTGCATAGCACCCCTATTCCTATTATTGTCCATCCCAGCAATGCGCCTTTCAACAAAGCTTTAGAACAGTCGACGACTCCTCCACCCACTACTCCAACACCTTCGCAACCTACACAAGAACCTACAAAAGCCATTGAGATTTCAGGAAATAGCCGCATGAGCTCCTCTGATCTGCATAACAGACTCTTTGGTAGTCCATGGACACTTATTATTATACCCATCATCGCATTAGCATTTTGGATACAGATCCAGCTAAAAAAATTATACGAAGCGCGCCAAAGAGCCGAAACACAACAACGGAGTGAAGACTGGCTCGCCAAAGCCAAAGCCTCTCAAGACGACCTTTCACAAACTTGTCGTGCACTCGAAAGAGCCTTTATGGGCCTGCTCAAAGAAAAAGGACTGATTACACGTGAAGATATCGCCTACGATAAGCTACCGAGAGAAGGCATCCCAGGAGATGTCTATACGTTCCTCTCAGAAATTGAGAAGAGACGCTTTGCAAAAGATAAAACTATCTCTACACAAGAAGTTCTAGCAGAAGCGCAAAAACTTTATGATGATATACAACGGAGCTAATAATGAACATTCAAAGTCTTATTATCTGGGCTATCATCCTATTTGTTGTTATAGGCGCTATTGCTAGCTATTTTACAAGTGGAACAGATAAACGCCTCAACGATGCCTACATTGCCTATACACAGGGCGAACAGGCTTCCAATGTAGCTTCACGCGAATTAGCCTTTAATAAAGCACTATCCATTTACAAACAGCTTAGCCAAGAATATCCCCCTCCCTACGGATCTGGAGCTTTAGATTACAATATTGGCAACAGTTATTTTGAATTAGGTCAGTATGCTCCCGCAGTCCTACACTACTACAAAGCTGTAAAGTACGATCCTTGGAATAGCTCTGCCTGGAGCAATTTACAGGTAGCCTTAGATAAACTACATCTTTCTACAAAAGTGCCCAAACATGGCTGGGAGTCTATATTTAGCCCGAGTATTGGCATGTCAATTTCACTAAGATATCAACTATTTTTTACCGCATCATTCGTAGTTCTACTATTGGGCTCATTTTACATCTGGCGCACTCTACCCATCTTAAAACCCTACATCTGGATTGCTGCCGGAATCGCTGTTCTCATGCTTCTAAGCCTCTTTGTCACTCAATTTATCGAACCGGTTGGTGCAGTCGTCGTCAAGTCCACATCCCTTTATCGCGATGCAGGAAATCAATACGCAAAAGTACTTGATACACCCCTTCAAGAAGGGCTAAAAATTGAAGTTATTGAAGGTGCGGCAGGAGGAAATTGGGTAGAAGTGCGCACCCCAGAGGGTGCGCTAGGATATGTTCCTACAAATCGTATCGAGTTACTGTAATACCTTCTTTCTTTCGAGTTCACCATAATTTAGGATGGCTAAACGAAAGATCGGAAGCCATTTAGATTTTGCAACAGTTGCTGTTTCTGAGTCGCAGGCTGTATAAGTTAAAAGATAGATATCCCCATTCAAGTTAAAAATCTTAACTAAGCCATAGTAGGGGCTTTTTGTCGTACTTCCATCAGTCCACCATTCGCCGATTAGAGCCAGATTGGATTCAGAAATGATATTTGCAGAGACGTTCTGATCAGGCCACATTCCTTGTAAATCTTCTATAAATATTTCAAATTGCATTTTTTGACTGGTATTTCTGTTTTCATACCACTGCATGGATACAAATTCTTTCCAATTTTTTCCTTGGTTTTCTTCAGGAATAAACTGAACCAATCCTTCAGGGCCATTCATGTTGTAACCAAGCGTTTTCCATTTACGTCCATCGATGTCCCAACGACAGTTGATGAATTGGATCGTACCAGGTTTAGCCAAAACAGGAGCTGCATTCCAGGCTGTCATGAGCAGTAGAAAACTGTAAAAAAATGTTTTGAATGTTTGCATTGTACACCTCCGGTGTTGTGTAGGAGGGGGATTCTAACCGAGTCTTCTAGATTTGTCTAGTATTAATTTTAATATTTTTTCAAGCTTCTACCAAACGCTCTACTTTTTCTTTTATTCTAGAAATTTTAACCAATATCATTATAATTAAGTCTCTATAATTCAAAGAGTAATAAACATGTCATCCCTTGATGGACTTATTGTATCTAGTTTTGCTAAAGAAGGATTTACTCCAGGTGCTATTGGCCGCGTCATCATTCGCTCAAGCATCTATTTTGTCGTCGCAAGCAAATATCTAGGCTATCTTAATATCTTTTTTGCCTATCGCGAAACCCAAAACATTGTTTACCATGGTCTTGGTTATACAATACTTAATGCAACGGGAGCTAAAGAATGGATTTCGGTTCAAGTTGCAGCCCAGATTTTTGCTATATTCACATACACAGCAAAGTGCATCGAAACGACCAAATGCCTCTCCGAAAAATATGGCAACCTACGTAAAGCTATCAGAGGATATGATGTCTTGCCACCTATGCTGAATCCTGATCAACAGTGGAAGGTGAGCTGGATTCCTCCCTCTTTTGAAAACTGGGTCCATTTAAAAGGCGGATACTACAAAAAGTACCTCTACAATCTAGCCTGGCGCTGTGGAGCTCTTGGATTAACTGCCCTAGAGTTGATTACTTATATTAATACTCTTATTGCCACTGCTATGTGGGTTGCTGAAACTAAATCTCAAAACGTCGACATGATCGCAGTCAATCTAGATTATTTAATTAAAAAAGTGGCTACTGAGTTACCTAGTATTCAAACGACACTAGAAGAACGACAAGATAAAATTCAAGAATGGTTAACATACCTACATTCACCTCTCAAAGATGCCTCAACTATTCTAACAGCTGCCAAGACAGTTACCACAATATGCACAGGCGCTAACTACCTATTAGACCCCATGAGAGGCAAAACGAGCGATGTTCTTGCCAGAGGAGGAATGATAGGCCTCGATATCTTTGGTTTGGGAAATTTATTCCGTTCTTACCTGCCAAATACCTCTGATGATGCATTAGAGAGCGGATCTCCCTTTGATGATCTGCCAGTCACTCAAGCAAGTGAGTAAATATGATCGATCGGATTTGTCTGATTGTCAATTATAATCTATACGAATCCAAACGCGTATTTGCAGCTGACTTTGCTGCAGCCCTTCAACGGCACGGTGTGGAAGTCCTTATCGTCGATGTGATGAACAAGGGATTCGGTGCAGACGAAGCACATCAGATCATCGATTTTGGCCCCGAACTTCTCGCTTCATTTAATTCTTTTGTGCCTGATGCCTCTGGAAGATATCTATGGGACTATTTACGTATACCTACATTAAGCATACTAGTTGATCCTGCTATCTACGCCACTGGCATGCCCCCTAGCCCAGATCTGCTAGTATCTTGCGTTGATCGCACTGACAAAGAATGGCTTCAAGAGCAAGGCTACGAACCGGTCTTTTTTCTTCCACACGGTGTAGCAATTGACGACCTACCACCACAAAAAAAGATCTACGACGTTGTACTCACAGGAACTTGTTACGATTATGAAAGCCTGCAAAAGCATTGGGAAGCAAACCTGCCCACACATTTCCATCGCATCCTTGAGCAAGCAGCAGAACAAGTTTTAGCACCTGGATGCATCTCGCTATTAGAAGCCTTGACTCAAGCCTTAAAACTCGACGGCATAGAAACTACAGAAAATGAGTTCTACACACTCTTTACCTATCTAGACTACTACACACGCGGAATAGACAGAGTTCAGCTAGTCCGCTCGCTCCCAAATACATCTATCCATATCTTTGGAGAGTTAGGCACTGATCACCCCTCCGCAAAAAAGGGTTGGGACTACTATCTCAAAGGGATGCCCCACGTTACCATCCATCCATCACTCAACTTTGAAGAGGCTTTACTCATTCAGAAAAAGTCTAAAATCTGCCTTAACAGCATGCCCTTCTTCAAAGATGGATCACACGAAAGAATCCTAACTGCGCTTGCAGCAGATGCCGTGCCTCTCACGTCCGAAACAAAATGGGTCCGAGAAGAGTTCATCGACAACGAAGAGCTGCTAATTTACTGCCCAGGCAACTACCAAAACCTTGAAAAAAGAATCCAAGATCTTCTCGCCCACGAAGACAAACGCTCAAAGATAGCGCAAAAAGGAAAAGACAAAGTCGCACTACGGCACACATGGGATTCACGAGCCAAAGAACTTATCGCTCAGTTAAGCGACCTCTAATTCTCATTGCTAAAAATGCTTCACTCATCTAAATTATCCAGCGTAAGGCCAGGTAGCTCAGTCGGTAGAGCGAAGGACTGAAAATCCTTGCGTCGTTGGTTCGATTCCAATCCTGGCCATTCTTAATGATGGTTTAGTTTTATGAAAAAACATGAGCCGATCTCGCCAAAAATTGACATCCCAATGCAGAAGATTGAAAACTTCTGTCAAAGTAACCATATCCAAGCTCTTGCTCTCTTTGGTTCTGTCTTGACGAAACATTTTCGTAAATCAAGCGATGTTGATGTATTGGTGCAATTTGAAGCACAGCACATTCCCGGATTGATTCGCCTATCACAACTAGAAATAGAATTAAGTGAAATCTTTGGGAGACATGTCGACCTTCGCACACCCAAGGACCTAAGTCGTTATTTTCGAGAAGAAGTGATCACAGGAGCTTATCGCCTCTATGGAAAAGAGCGATTTTATTAGACTTAAGCACATGCTAGAAGCAGCTCGCACTTGCCTTGGCTTTGGAGTTGGAAAGGACCTAGCTCAAGATTACAGAATTGCATGTAAGCCTTTTCGCTGAACGATATTCAGCAATGTGAGAAGAGGTCCTGTGGGTTTTTTCAAACCTCGTTCTAATTTCGAAATATAACCCACAGTTAAATTAAGGTAATTTGCTAGGACTGCCTGACTTACTTGTTCCTTTTCTCTTATTGCGCGAATCTCATCGCTTGTTAAACACTTAACTTTTGGAATATTCTCTTTCTTGAGCAGCCTCATAGTGATTTTATGAAAGGACTCTTCATCGATAAGACCGACGTCCCTTAAATCCTTTCCCATTTCAATAAGATTTTTTGTCAATCGACTAGATTTTTTTTTCATACTGTATCTCCTCTAGTTTACCTTCCTTAAGAGAAATCTTTATGATTTTCTCATCAGCATTAAGCCAAGCCGATCCATACATCTTTAGAACATCTAATTCGTCATTCTCTATATTGTCCTTCTCATTTTTTGCAAAACCATGCATGAACACATACCGTTTTTTCAATCGGACAGCAATTAAAACACGATATCCTTTTGATCTACCTTGTCCACTTCTAGCTACTCTTTGTTTTATGATATTTCCACCTAAATCTGCGTCAAGGATACCCTTTTCAGCTCTTTCTACAGCTTCACATAACAAAGCACTGCTAATCTTTTCGCGTTTCGCAAATCTTGAAAATGATTTTGTTGTGAAAATCCGCAAAAAAGCCCCTTCCTTTAATTTAACTATATCACCAAGGACCATATTTTGCAAGTGTAGCATTGTGTTGATCGTGATATACAACTGCAGTAAAATAGCCGCAGTTGCAGATTACCAGAGCCTGGCGATATTTTTTAGACAAATACGACGCTTTTATCTACAACGTTGCGCATTTCATTAAAGTTTCCGTGAATAAACTGCCTCAGATTATATTTAAAAAGGCGAAATG
>Ga0207072_1108_pt1 | contig 15089 bp, 10 predicted proteins | sample Alteio_BWMinHeat_68_FD_153570 | JGI IMG/M metagenome (GOLD analysis project Ga0207072, IMG submission 153570) | Enriched cells from forest soil in Barre Woods Harvard Forest LTER site, Petersham, Massachusetts, United States -... | ecosystem: Environmental > Terrestrial > Soil > Temperate forest >... | reverse complement strand
CTTTTTCAAAGAATCTTTAGCTTTGTACCAAAAAAAACTCTCCGCTAATCAAAATGCAACGCAAAGTTTCAAAGATGCAAAATCGTAAAGGCGCAGACTCACTGTATCGAATCCGCTTGAACTATAAGAAAAATAATTTACAATAGGCCTCTAAATTTCATAGAGGAGCGCCATATGTCTGTCCAACTTAACAATTTTTCCATCTCAGCCGGACTTAACTTTTTTGCCAAGCAGGCTGTTCATGCAGCAGACAGATTAACCGAGCTTACCTTTCATGTTCTAGACGGGACGACAACGAGCCTTGGACGATTGGTGCCCGATTTCCGACCAAAGTCGGTGGGGGACGTGGTGCTTCAAACAAAGAACACCGGAAGCGCTTTGTTCGACACCCCTGAAGGGGATGTTTTGATCGAGATCACCCAAAATGAACAAGGACGATATACGTTCCTGGCGACAGGAGAGGATTTAGAGCCGGTAATCTTTGCTGAAGGAAAAAAGAAGACAAGTCGTGCTGTTTGGGAAGTGATGGTGTCAACCTATTTGCAAAAGATTGTAGGCAGCTCATCACGGGTTGATTATGGGGTGAGTGCCAGCCGTTGGACGGGAGAGAAGTTTGCGGACCTTAAGGAGAAATATTCGGCGGAAGGCCTTTTGCGCAAAAAGGGTGACGAGGTGATACTGAAATTGCCTGATGAACCTTTGATGACTTTCAAGGGTCCTCAGGCCAACTTGAAGGCTAAGATTGTATTAAAGCACTTCTATCAAAGTCGAAAAACACCAATGGAAGAGGAGCAATCGAAGCATTGGGATTTTCTGAACCGCTTGTTTATCGGTTACCTTTATTTTTCTGGATATGCGTTAGCTCCTTGGGTAAATGATCATGTCCTGCTACCCCACCAAAGAACCCAAATAGCAGAAGAAAAGGCGCAACGGATGACTGCAGATGGTTATTTGGATGAGCATGAGTTGAGGGAAATGGCGCAAAACCCAATATTGCGCCAGCATGTGACTGACATGGCAGAGGCGCAAGCAGATGGCGGTGATGCCACACTTCTTTCTCAACTAGAAAATGTCACCTTTCAACCAAACGGCTACACACAAACTTACGAATACGATGGAAAAAGTTATAAAGATAGCCATGCGTTTTCAACGGAAAAAGAGACTCACAGCCGCAAGATTTGCCCAAAGGAGGGCTATTGCGAAGAGTTCATCACAGAAAAAAGCAAAACCACTCTCACCTATACGCAAAAAAAATATGGCGAAGACAAAATCGACGTACAAACAGCGTCCTTCAAAAAAGATGGAGATGAATGGAAGTTAGTCAGGAAAGAGGAATATGAGGAAGCCCGCGTCTTTAAGCTAGCCGATAGAAGTTTTGCATCGACAATATTCGAGCAATCCAGGCAGATTGCTGTCAAAACTGCGACGGCATGCGTTGCCGCAGCATTGACAGGGCATAATCCAAAAATAGCCGTGCTCGCTTCCTTGTTTACAGTCGTCAGCCGTTCTCGTGGGATTGCTGTGCTACCACCCGTATCAGAAACGCATCAAGTCAAGGAAATCAAGTCTGGTCCGGGAAATTCCATGATGAGAAAAACCGCGCCAATCACCTTGCTCAATCCTTTGCCGAACCTTTCCGTTGAGCCGGGTTCCGCGCTTAATTACCTCATCAATTTACCGTCCTATTGCCAGCTGTCCAGCCCGAATGCAAACCTAGAGCTTTCAATTCAACAAGCAAGTGGCGCACCGGCCCCTAGCTGGATTTCAATGAACATGGGTGACATTACGTTTGATAGTTCGCTGTATTTGGGTCCGCATACTTCTTATAATGTCTATGTTTCAGGCAAATATGCTTATGTTGGAACGTCTGGTGGTATTATAGTTGTCGATATCAGCAATCCAACTAGTCCTTCAGCAGTGGGTTCATTTCCGTTGACAGGGGGGCCACAACTCGTATTTGTGAGTGGAAATTATGCTTACATAACTAGTGTAGGACAAAGTTTCTCGTATGTGGTTGATGTCTCAAATCCCTCAAATCTTACTTTGGTAGATACTGTCAATGCTGGAAGTCATACTTTTCAACAAATGTCTGGCGCTGGTAATTATTTGTACTTCGCAGAGGAAGATATCACTTATCGCTCTAGTTTAAATATATCGAGTCTTAGCAATCCGGTATCCCCGGCTCAAATTGGTTCATTGGGCGGTCTTGTTTTCAATAGTCCAATACTGACTGTTGTGGGTGATTATGTTTTCCTAAGTGTACTACAAGACGTAACCGTTTTACCAGCTTGTGCCATGGTTAATGTCAGTGTACCATCAAAACCTGTTCTGATTACAACAATTCCACTAACAGGTGATTTTAGCTCAGCTTCCATGAAAGGAAATTACCTTTTTATAACAGCACAGGGGGTGTTAAACATTTACAATCTCACTACCGTTTCTAATCCCGTCTTAGTTCAAAGCATTTATGTTCACTCAATTGGTGCAATGCATTTAGATGGAAATTATCTTTATATATCGGGATATCCAGGCGTAACAGTCATCGATATCACAAATCCGCTTATGCCAAAAATAGTCAAATCTATTTCCACTCCTGGAGGTATTTCTAATGAATTATTTGTTAGCGGTAACAACATTTTTGTTGCGGATAATCTAGCAGGGCTTACGATTTTCAACGCACAGCAAAGAGTTTTATCCGGAACGCCACAAGCATCAGATCGCGGTTTGTTGCTTTTGAATGTGACTGCTACGAATGATGTTGGCGATACCCTTGTGGATTCGATAGCCGTTCATGTGGGCGATATTAACGTTGCCATACCCATACCCAACCAGCAGGTGTATGTGGGTAATTCGATCACGCTCACTCTCCCTGAAGGGACATTTGAATTCCCCAACGCAAATTTCACCTATTCTGCCGGATTAGCTGGAGGATTTCCATTACCTTCCTGTATCACCTTTGATTCAGCCACGCGCACATTCCAGTGCACACCGCGCTCAGGAGATCAGAATACATATGTCATACAAGTAGCAGGTGATGATGGCCATGGGGGAATAGTTTCGACGACATTTGGTTTAACCGTAATCGATGGAACGAAATACGCCCCGGTCGTACTCAATCCATTACCCGACGCGCCCGCAACCGTTGGCGTTCCATTTTTTATGCAAATTCCGGCGGACACCTTTAAAGATCTCAATGGTGAGCAATTGACAATCACCGTGAACCAAGGTGGTGGTATGCCGCTTCCTCAATGGCTGAAATGGAATCCGAAATTGCTAACTTTATCCGGGACACCAGGTCCTTTCGACACCAACACGTATGCGGATCGAATAGTCACTATTAACGTATGGGGAAAAGATAATGATGGTAGCGCCAAGACCAGTTTCACAATCTCTGTCGGAGGTGAATCCTTTTGGGCAGCATTTATAAAAATTGGATTTGGCACAGCATCAGCAGTGGGTACTGCTTATGGGCTGTGGAAGGAAAGAGCGTTGATTTGGAATTACCTTTGCAAGAAAAAATATAGAGGTGAGCCTGAAAAAGCCATTGTGAATCAACACTATAGCCATGTAATAAAACTTGAACGCAAAAAGGTGAAAGAGATTACTGTATTTTCGGGCGGCAAGCCTTTGCCACAATTGAAACCCTTACCGGATGGTCTGAGTTATAAGTTTGGTGAGCTAAGCGGCACTCCAACTGATTCTGGCGACAAGCCTTTGCCACAATTGAAACCCTTACCGGATGGTCTGAGTTATGAGTTTGGTGAGCTAAGCGGCACTCCAACTGGTAAAGATTTAGGCCGCTTTATCGTACGTGTCTTTGATCATGATGGATATATCTATGAAGAATTTGATTTGATCATCAAGAAGAGTGAAAGCGATTCTGACCCTGATCCGGAAGATCAGTTCTCTTGTATTGAAGCAATAAGGAAAATGATCTTTCATCCTTTTGTTTCTGGTTCACCAAGGAGAGACGGTGACGAGGAAGGTGGAAAGGGTTGCTTAGGCAGGGTAAAAAAACATCTACCCACAGAATTTCCCATGAGAAATTTAAGAAAGCATGAAAGCGACAATACATAAGGTTAGTTTACGAAAGATCTCTAAATCTAATAGAGGGGTGTCTGTATCATTTATCAATTTTTCCATCTCAACCAGACTTAAACTTTTTTTGCCAAATAGGCACTTAGTGCTGCGGATCGATTGACGCCCACTTCCTCTCTGCGTTTTTGCAACTTTGCATTTAAATCATAATAGTAAATTATTTTTTCTTTTAAGACTCTCAGACACAATGTCAATTTTTGTTTGATTTTTAATTGTCAAATCTAAGAAAATGTCCTCATCATCTTGTCGTGGTGGTTCTTATGCAAATAAAATTCCTGTTTCTCTCGCTTCTGATCGCGACGGCTTCTTTAAGAGCAGCACCCAACATGGATCACCCGCTCACAATCTGCGAACTCGTCGACATTGCCCTGGAAAACCATCCTGCAACAAAAAAAGCGTGGTGGAACGCCAACCGAGCTGCTTCTGCTTTGGGCTCTGCGAAAAGCGCCTACTATCCTCAAATCGATATGAGTGCCGATATCCGCAACGGCGTTGATTTTAAATTCATCAACGGTCCAGATACCTCTTACACCATTGTGGGAGCCAATCTCCTTCTTTCGATGATGCTCTACGATTTTGGTCAAACAAGTGCAAACGTCAGTTCTGCCAAAATGGGTTTGCTTGCTGCTAACTGGCAAAACGATTGGACAATCCAAAAAGTGATGGTAAAGGTCTTGGAAAATGCCTATGGCACTCTCCACGCTCAAGAAACGTACGAAGCGTCCTTAAGCGCTCTCGCAGACGCGGCAAAAGTACTCGAAACCGCTCAAGAGCTGAACCGCGCGGGGTTAAGTCCCATCGCCGATGTGTACACGACGCAGTCGACCTACGCGGTCATGCACATGGACGTGATTCAACAACGCGCACAACTCGAAATTCAGGTGGCAAAACTCGCTTCCAGCCTTGGATTATGCGCTACAACACTTCTAACGCTAGCGCCCTTTGATTCGTTGCCAGCTCCGACGTGCCAACAAACAGAGGCTTTGATCCAGTTGGCATTGGAGCAACGCGCAGATTTGATGGCGCAGCAGGCACGGGTCGCTGCCATGGCTTATAACCAAAAACGAACAACCGCTGCCAACTATCCCACAATTAGTTTTGCAGGAAGAGGCGGAGCAAACCACGCATTTCAAGACAACACAGAGGCGGGTCAATACATGGTCTCCTTGAACTTGGAAGTCCCGCTCTTTACTGGCTTTGAACTCATGTACAACAACCGACAAGCTTACGCGGATACACAGCTTACGTTAGAAGAGTGTGCCGAGCTGCAACTAGACATCGCTTTGGAAGTGTTAACTCATAGCCGAACTCTGCAGGCTGTCCAAGAAATGCTGCCAGATGCAGAAGCAAATTTAATCAGCTCTCAAAAAGCGTATGAAAGCACTTTAGAACGTTACAAAGCCGGTAAGGAAGGTATCGCAGAGGTGTCATTCAGCCAAAGACAACTCGCCGCAGCACGCGTCCGCTACAGCGAAGTGAAAACGCGCTGGCTAGTTTCGTTGGCCAATCTCGCTTATGCTACAGGGACGCTCAATCAAGACATGGAGTCATCATGCAATTAAAACCATTCATTTTTACAGGCATTGCTTGCGTCCTTCTTGCAGGCTGCGAAACTGGTCAAAACGGCCTTCAAAGAGCAGAGCCTCCCGCTATTCCCGTGGTTGCTGCGACTCCATCTGTCCAAGACATCACCGTCTACTTGGAATCAATTGGTACCCTCTTGGCCGCAGCCTCCGTGGAAATCCGCCCCCAAGCATCTGGCATGATTAAGGAAGTGTTTGTCGACGAAGGTCAGTGGGTCGAAAAAGGAACTCCTCTTTTTGAGATCGATGAAATGCCCTATTTGACGAAAGTCCAAGAAGCAGAAGCGCAGCTCAAAAGCGACGAAGCTGACTTGACAGTGGTGCAAAAAAAATTGACTCGTCTCCGCTCGTTAGTCGATAAGGATTACATCTCAAAAGCCGAGTGGGAAGGGCTCGAGGCTCAAGAAGAGAAGGCAAATGCTTCACTTCAACTCAATAAAGCCCGCTTAACCTATGCCAATATCGACCTTGCGCATTGCACAGTCCGCTCTCCCCTCAAAGGCCGCATTGGTGCCATCAACGCACTTGCAGGCGAAATCGTCGCAGCGGGACAAGCGGAGGCTCTCACAACAGTCACCAACATAGATCCATTGATTGTGGAGTTTGCCCTTACCGAAAAGGAGTTTTCCTTGGTCCCTAAAGATCAATTGACAATGGAAGTGCAAGCAACGTGTTCAAAGGAGCCCTGCAAAACGGGTTCTATCACCTTTCTGGACAACGAATTTGATCCCAAAACTGGCCTGCTGTTAGTGCATGGCGTACTTGCAAACCCCGACTACGACTTGCGCCCTGGTCAAACCGTACATGTCAAGATGCCTGTAGCTCTTCAAACCGACGTTCTCCTCATCCCTCAAAAAGCGATCCGCTATAGCCAACAAGGCCCTTTTGTCTATGTCGTGAAACCCGACATGAGCGTCACTGTGCGACAAGTAAAACTGGGCGCCGAACGCGGCTTGGATCAAATCATCCTGGAAGGACTTGAATCCAGCGAACAAATCATTCTAGATGGCCACTTGAGGCTATCAGAAGGCACTAAGGTGGAGTTAAAATGAACTTATCTTCGCCCTTTATCAACCGTCCGGTCATGACCACATTTGTGATGCTCACGATCGTCCTTGCTGGATTGACAGCTCTGTCGCGCTTGCCTGTCAACGACCTGCCGACCATCGAACACCCGCACATCCACATCATGGCAGGATACACGGGAGCCAGCTCAGAAACTGTCCTCAACCAGGTCACGATCCCCCTCGAAAAAGAGCTCACTCACGTGAAAGGGGTGGAGGAAATGGCTTCGAAAAGCTCTCCAGGGATGTCGAATATTTCTCTTTCTTTTGACTTGTCAAAAGATATGGACGAAGCGGTACGCGATGTGCAAGCAGCCTTAAACCGAGCTGAGGCGCATCTGCCTAAAGACCTCGAACCTCGCCCCGCATATGAGCTGAAACAAGATTCGCAAGATCCGATCATGTGGTTCATGTTGACATCGGATGAGAAAACGATTGGAGAACTGCGCAGCTACACGGATGCCTTCATTCTACCGCGGCTAAGCAGGCTGGAGGGCGTTGCTCAAATTGTAGTATACGGCGCCAATAAATCGGTCTGGCTGCGCCTCAATCCTGAAATCATAGCAGCGCGTCAAATCGGATTTAACCAAGTGATGGATACCATTAGACAGCACACCTCGCAAATGCCTCTTGGCACTATCCAAACAAGCATTAAGCGGTTATCGATTGAATTGTCGGGTACAATCCATGAAGCGAAAGAGCTCGCAAACTTGAAAATTGGCAACACGCCTGTTCGGATCAAAGACATTGGCGAAATTTCTGAAAAATCGGCACATGAACGGGAGTTCCATTTCGTCACGCCGAAAAAATCGTCGATCGCACTCATCCTGGGGGTACAAAAGGTAAGCGGTGGGAACACCGTTGCCATTGCAAAATCGGTCAGAGGCGTTTTGGATTCGATCAAGCAATCCCTTCCACCTACGATGCTGCTCCACCTGTGGTTTGATAAATCGGTCTGGATCGAAGAGTCTCTGCACGACGTCCAATGGTCGCTTCTCTTCTCCTTTATCCTGGTCGTGTTGGTCATCTACTTTAGTTTGGGACGCCTTGCGGAATCGATGATTTCCAGCGCAGCTCTTCCCCTCTCTTTGCTCGGAACCTGCATCATCATGTATCTGGCCCACTTCAGCCTCGACCTGCTCTCCCTACTCGCCCTTACCTTGTCGGTAGGGTTTGTCGTCGACGACGCGATCGTCGTATTGGAGAACATTGTACGCTGGCAAGAAAAGGGAAATTCCCCCCGTCAAGCAAGTTTGATCGGTTCTAAGCAGATTTGCTTTACCATTCTTTCGATGACGCTCTCTTTAGTGGCTGTATTCATTCCGCTCCTCTTTATGTCAGGAACGAATGGGCGCCTGTTTCGCGAATTTAGCATTACACTTGCAGTTGCGATCTTAGTCTCGGGCTTTATTTCCCTTTCACTCACTCCCATGCTGTGCAGCCGCTACCTAACAGCACATCGGGGGCAAAACAAGCTCCAGTATGCGATCGACAATGCAAATGCATGGGCGATTGGTTTATATGGAAGAACGTTAAAAATCTGCCTGCGCTATCCTAAGTCAATCCTCTTGTTCGCTCTTTCGTGCATGGCAGCAACGGTTTTCCTCTTCTCGAAACTCCCCGTTAACCTCATCCCACCTGAAGATCGCGGTTTTTTCTTTACTGTCGTCAACTTACCAACGGGGATGGATTCGCCATCGATTGGGGCAAAACAAAAAAAACTGGATCTCCTCGTTCAGCAAAACCGGAGCATCGAGAGTTTTCTTAGCTTAAATTTCGACGGCAATTTGTTGTATCTTGTCCGCTTACTTCCGATTTCCCAGCGGCCGCCTCAACAGCAGATCATTGGAGAGATCCAACAGCTGATGGATGCAATTCCCGGCACGATGACGTTCATTCAGCCCTATCAGCTCATCAATCTCGATATCGACTTTGGCAATGCAGGACAATACGAATTGGTCGTGCGGGGGCTTGATTTCGATACCGTTGAGAAGGCGACAAATGACCTGACCAATCTGTTAAAGACACATCCAGAAGTTACTTTTGCGCAGCACTCTCTCAAACACGACGCGCCCATGCTCACTCTGCATATCAACGAAGACCTGGCACACAAGCTCGGGTTTGATAAACAAAAACTTCAAGGGTTGTTGCAAAATGCATTTGGCCAAGCATCGGTTGGGACGTTGCAAAAAGGGGCAGAACAGGAGAACATTTACATGGAACTCCTTCCTGAATTTCAAAATTACACAGATGCTCCAGGCTCCCTCTACCTGACAACGGAAAGCGGCAATTTCGTCCCCTTTAAATCGTTGGCTACCTGGGAAGAAAAGCTGGGATCGCCTGACCTCGTGCGCAGAGAGCAATTACCTGCCGCAAGCATCCGCTTTTCGCTCTCAGACGGGATTGCTCCAAACAAAGGCTTAGAACTCGTCGAGAACATTGCTCACAACCAATTGCCTGGCGATACTTCAGGGGGATTGGTAGGTTCTGCCAAACTCATCTCATCGACAATTCGCGATACGTTGCTGTTGTTGTTAGCAGCAGCTGTCGTCATGTATATCGTTTTGGGAATCTTATACGAAAGCTTCATCCATCCCCTGACGATCCTCTCCTCGATCCCCTTTGCTGGCTTAGGCGGGATTCTAACGCTCTTTCTCTTTGGCGAGCCTTTGTCGATCTTTAGTGCCGTGGGCTTCTTGCTCTTGATCGGGATCGTCAAAAAGAACGGGATCATGATGGTCGACTACGCGATCGAAGCGCAAAAGGAAGGCAGCAATGCCGTCCAAGCGATTTACGACGCCTGCCTGATCCGATTCCGGCCTATTATGATGACGACCGTAGCAGCCGTCATGGGCGCCGTCCCGATTGCAATTGGCTTTGGAGATGGCGCGGAGATGCGCAGAGGACTTGGCCTTGTGATTGTAGGCGGATTGCTCTTCTCACAGGTTCTCACGTTGTTTGTGACACCCATCATTTATCTAAGCTTTGAACAGCTCGCTGCAAAGCTTGGAAAAAACAAGCAAAGCTTGCCCGAGTTGGAAGGCTAATGAGGACCTTAGCTTCCTAAATATTTCAAATGACTTCCACCACAGAGCCCACAGACTCGGCTTTAGGTTTTTTTGTTCATATAAAAAGGCAAACAGAAAAATTTATGCGTTAATTGTCCATGGAATTTTGATGGAAAATAAGCCTCTTTGCGTCTTTGCGCCTTTGCGTTTAAACCGTAAGACTATAGGAAGACAGTCATGTGCAAATTATACGCTCTAAAGGTCGTGAAAACCAGCTGTGAGTTTTTTTCAACGCAAAGGCGCAAAGACGCAAAGAGACTCAATAGGCTATACTTTACACGGAGAAAATGTATTTTCTAAGCTCTGATAAAACTACCGATCATGAAAAAATTGAGTGGATGAATGGATTTCTCGAGTGGCTTCCATTAAAAAATTACCTAAAGTCGAGACAGAGCGCACAGAGGATAGTGATTGAGTTTAACTCTACAAAACACTCTCTGTGAGCTCTGTGTGCTCTGTGGTGGAAATTGAGACCACCTTCTAGAACGGCATTTCATCCTGATTTGAGTAAGGACCTACACCCACCTGCGCCACTTCTGCAAAACCCGTTGGGGTTGCTTGTGATTGCTGATGTTCTTGTTGAGCGGGACGCTCTTGGCCTCCACCAAACGGACTGAATCTGACGATTTCGGCTGTCAGCTCTAGAGAAACTTGTTGCTTCCCTTCTTTGTCTGTATAGATTTCTGGAGGACGGCCCATTTCACCGATGACGATAAGGGCTGAACCTTTTTTCAGATGTGGTAACAGTTTATCAAAACGGTCGCCCCATAGGGTTATGCGCCACCACACGGTCTCTTCTTTTCCACTTCTCTTAATGGTTGTGGCCAATGACAACGAGGTCACTTTTTGGCCAGATGCTGTAAAACGCGACTCAGGATCCCTTCCTAGCCTGCCGGCAACTTGAATAACGATCATCTGTATCCTCTTGACTTGCTTTGAAACCCGTGATTGATTCAAAGTCAGCCGCTGCACGGGTGCAACGGCTGACATACTTAACCTATGACCAGGGCTTAATCGCCGCGGTGGCCATAGCCTCTGTCTGAACGGCCACCTTCACGACCGCCGCCGCCGCCTCGGAAATCACGACGTGGGCCACTTCCCACAGGTCGGTCCGTACGCTCTTGTGCCAAGCTCACACGCATATTGCGATCGAGGTGGGGCTTTTCATTAAGACCTTCAATCGCCGCATTTGCTTCTTCAGCCGAGCCCATCTCCACAAAGCCAAATCCTTTCGAACGGCCTGTATTGTCGGACACGATTTTTACTGATAATACTTTACCAAATGCTTCAAACACTGGTCTTAAGGACTCTTCTGTTGCCTTCCATGAAAGGTTGCCAACAAACAGCTTATTCTTCATAAAATTAACTCCATAATTTAGAACATTGTTTTTTCAGTGCATATCCTTGTGATATACTTGCTCTCTTGCATGCGATTTTAAAAGGAAATAAATGGAGTTAAGATTCGCAAACCCTGAACAACCGAAGATTTATATCCAACACGGGTGGCAAAGTAGATTTACCAGGCTCCCGATTAGCACTTGCAAATGCTAACAATTACCTCACATAAGACATACACTTGACACTATCATCGCAGATTTCGCAATAAATATCAAATGTTTTCTGAAAATTCTTTTGTGGACAAAAAATGGGGAGAGGCGCTAGATCTTGTGCCAGGTAACTATTTATTTTTAGGAGGTCCTTTTTATGGTATGTCAACAATGTTGTTGTAAAAGAAAAGCGTTGTGCGTTGCAGGGATCATTTTCCTCGTCGTCGCGCTGGCTCATCTCTACCGCATTTTCTACCCGTTTTCCATCGTTATCAATGGCTTTACTGTCCCACACGAAGTGAGCATCGCTGGAGCGATCGTATTCGGCCTACTTTCCCTTTGGATGTTCTTAACAGGCTGCAGAACGTCAAATTCTGGCAGTGGCGAAGGGTGCTGCCGCAAATAACCAAACGCCCGTTCGGAAGTTCTTCTGAACGGGACTTTCTTTATAGCTAAGAGGGAGATTTTGCTGGTTCGAGGAGCTCTTCTGGCTTTTCGACTGCGTCGTTTTCTGGCTTGAGATCAAAGCTGAGTTCTTTGCGCAAAAGAAAAATCCCAACGCTATTGATCAGCAGCAAAAATCCGCCTGCAATAGCCATGATCGCTTGAGCAAGAGTCGTGTCGAAATATGAAAAAAAGATCAATGAGATGCTTGCATACGCATAGTAAATTCTCTTTCCATAAACAGGCATGAGCTGTGCTGCACACTTGAGACCTACGCAAAAATAGGCATTGATCGTAGCATACCCGACCAAAAACAAGAATAAGGGCATGAAGAAATTCATATAGGGGAAGTATTGTGCCAGAGCCGATTGGACGACTTGAGTCGCATCATTGACTTGGTGCCAAGTTCCAGTGATCAACGTGATCATCACACTTGTCGTGCAAATCAAAAAGGTGTCCATGAAGATCTCAAAAATGACCAACAGCGCCTGCTTTTCGGGGACCTGCACACTGCTCTCTGAATGGAGCACAGAGGCATATCCAATCCCAATATCGCCAGAATAGCACCCGCGGCGCACTCCATGGGAAACCGTAGCCATCATCCCGCTGCCGATAAATCCACCAATCGCTGCGTGCTCCGAAAAAGCGGAAGAGATCACAAGGCCAAAAACCGTGGGCAGCTGATCGAGATTTTGAAATAACACCCAAGCGCCCATACTGATGTAAGTGACGACAAACACGGGGATCAAAGCGCTCGCAATCGAGCCTACGCGGCTCACCCCGCCGCTCCCAGCAAATAACACAAGAGCTAACAAAGAAAACGCGACGGTTGTCAAATCCCAACCCCAGTTTGTCGCAATTGTCTTGGTCACAACCCCAAATTGAAAAATCTCGACTCCGTAAACACAGAGTAAAATGCAAACGAGTGCCGGCACCCAAGGGCGGTCCAATGCGCGGCGCAGGAAGAACATGGGGCCGCCGTTATAGCCGCCATTGCCGTTATCGATGCGGTATTTCACCCCTAAATAGACTTCTGAATATTTGACTAAGGAACCGGCTATTGCAGTCATCCAAATCCAAAAAAGAGCTCCAGGGCCGCCAATCTGTATCGCCGTGCAGACTCCCACGACATTACCGACGCCAACGCTCCCGCCAATGCAGGCAAAAAAGGCCTTAAGCGGCGAGATCCCACGGTCGGAAACAGGGTCTTTCTTCAGAAAGGAAATAAACGTCTTCACTGCTGTGGGGAGATTGCGAAACTGAGCGCCTCTCGATTGGATTGTCAAAAAAATCCCAAGAAAGATCACAGTTGGAACGCCAAAGTATCCCCACAAAACGTTCTCAAACGCAAGAACGTAGTCGATAATCGAATCTAACATGTATCTTCCTAAAATTTAAATATTACTCATTAATTATAAATAAAAAATTAATTAAAGTCAATTTCATTTACGGAGAATTTCGATTTCTGCTTGTATTTGCTCATCTTCGACCCGTTTAAACAGGATTTCTGGCTCTAAAAGGGGCTGTCCACTTGGGATTTTCCTCTGGAAGATCTGGTCCCAGCCTCGTTCTTCAAATGAGTCTTTAAACCCTAAAAGGGCCCACACTTTGAGGGCTGTCGCAGGGATGATTGGGTAGGCCAACAAAGCCAAGTTCTTAAGACACTCTAAACAGCACGCAATCGTGGTTTCCATGGTTCCACGGGTCTCCTCGCTCTTGGCATCTGCCCACGGCTTTTTGCTATCAAAATAGACGTTGCCAAGCTGTGCGAGTTCCATTAAAAGCTGGGAGGCACGACGGAGCCGGAATGTGCTATAAGCCTCTTGGGCCTGGCTGACGACGCTATTCATCTGCTCTAAGAAAACACGGTCGACCTCGCTTAAAGTGTCCCTTGGAGGCACTTTCTGCCCGCACTGCTTTTTTGCAAAGACGAGGACGCGGTTGACCAAATTTCCAAACTTACCCGACAAATCGCTGTTGCAACGGCTTTGAAAGTCTTTCCAGGTAAACTCTGAGTCCGCTGTTTCTGGGGCGTTTGCTGCAATGACATACCGGATCTGATCGGCTGTAAAAGAGTGGAAAAACCGGTCGAGGTCGATCGTCCAGTTGTCCGATTTGCTAAATTGACGCCCTTCGAGATTGTAAAATTCGTTTGCAGGAAGTTCGTCGACGAGCTTGTAAGGCTGGTTTTGCCCCATCGTCATGGCAGGGAAAATGACAGCATGGAAAGGGATGTTGTCTTTGCCGATGAAATGGACAAGCTTGACTTGAGGATCACACCAGTACTTTTTCCACAGCTCGGGGTCCCCATGCTTTTGAGCCCACTCGATCGTGGCTGAAATATACCCAATAGGAGCGTCAAACCAGACGTAAAGCACTTTCCCCTCACTCCCAGGGAGCGGAACCGGAACCCCCCAAGTCATGTCTCTCGTGATCGCACGCGGGCGCAATTCATCGATGTACCCTCTTACAAAGTTAATCACGTTTGGCTTCCAATCCTTTGTCTCCAACCACGCTTTTAACTTCTCCTTAAACCGATCGAGAAGCAAAAACCAGTGTTTGGTAGGCTTGCGGACCAATTTTGAACCCGTCAATTTAGAGCGCGGTTCAATGAGATCTGTGGCTTCATAAGCAGCGCCGCACTTTTGGCACTCATCTCCACGCGCTTGGTCGTAGCCGCATTTCGGACAGGTTCCAACGACGTAACGGTCAGCTAAAAACTTGTTTTCAGCCTCCGAATAGAGCTGATCTGTGATCCTCTCTTCGATGTAACCGTTATGAAAAAGGTCTAGGAAGTATTGTTGAGTGGTTTTGATGTGTCCAGGCCACGTTGTGCGGGAATAGTGATCAAATGAGATCTCAAGCTGCTGAAAGAGCGTCTTGATCAAAGCGTGATTGAGATCAACGTGCTGCTGAGGGGTTCTACCAGCCACTTCAGCGCTCATCGTAATCGCTATGCCATATTCGTCAGAACCACAAATATAGAGAACATCATTCTTCATCAGCCGTTCAAAGCGGGCATAACAATCTGCAGGCAAATATGCCCCTGCAATATGTCCAAAATGCAAAGGTCCATTTGCATAGGGTAGAGCTGAGGTAATTAAGATTTTCTTATTCATGAGTTTCCTTTTCTGGAATGGAAAGTGTGATGATCTGAGGCGGTTTTTGCACGACCAATACCTCAAAATCGGTGTCTGGCACGCACATCCACCCTAATAACACCTTCTTATCTAAATCGACGTAGAGAGGGCCCGGTTTCTGATATACGTATTCTGGTTCGACCAG
>Ga0207072_1088_pt1 | contig 15192 bp, 13 predicted proteins | sample Alteio_BWMinHeat_68_FD_153570 | JGI IMG/M metagenome (GOLD analysis project Ga0207072, IMG submission 153570) | Enriched cells from forest soil in Barre Woods Harvard Forest LTER site, Petersham, Massachusetts, United States -... | ecosystem: Environmental > Terrestrial > Soil > Temperate forest >... | reverse complement strand
TCGGATTCTTCCTGATGGCTTTTTCACTCGGGCAATTTTTAGGAGCTCCCATCATTGGCGAATATGCAGATCGACATGGGCGGAAAAAAGCGTTAGGGGTCAGCGTATTTTTTACTTTGGTGGGGCTTTCGTTGAGCGCATGGAGTATGCAGATCGGCCAATTGTATGTGCTTTTTGTAGGGCGCCTCATTACCGGAATTTTTGCCAGTAGTACATCGGTTTGTCTCAGCTGTATTACCGATTTGAGTGAAAATGAAACGGCAAAGGTAAAAAATTTTGGCTATCTTTCAATGATCGCGGGAATGGCTTTTGTTCTAGGCGCTTTTGTCGGTGGGAAACTTGCAGATAAAACCCTCAATTCTTCTTTCTCTGCAAATACCCCTCTATGGCTTGCAGCGGCGATCACCCTCGTTAATTTCTTTTTTGTCCTTTTTGGATTCAGAGAAACCTCCCCCATTCACCGCTCTGCAAAATTCCGTTTTTTTGAAGCGTTTCACCGCATTCAAATCGCCCTTCAAACAGAGAGGATCAAAACGGTCTATATCCTCTATTTTTTGTTTCTCTTTGCCTGGGCCATCCTTTTTCAATTTTTTCCCGTCCTCACTGTGGAAAAATTTGCTTTTACCAGCTCCAATATCGGCGATTTAGCTCTTTTCATGGGCGCTTGCTGGGCCTTTGGTTCCGGGTATTTGAATAAAATACTGATCCACCGATTTCGTTCCCCCCATATTCTTGAAGTTTGCCTCATTGGGTTCACCCTGTTTTCCGCTTTGGTGATTTTTCCGAACCACATCTACAGCGTGCTTGTGGTTTTAGGCTTTTGTGTGATTTTCGGAGGATTAGCATGGCCCATATGTACTGGCTTGATTTCGAGTATGGCTCCTCCTGAAATGCAAGGGAAGATATTAGGGGTGAGTCAATCCACCCAATCTCTTGCCATGACACTCGGGCCGGTCATCGGAGGGATGGCTTTTCATCTGTCGCTTCAATTTCCTTTTTTAATTGTGGCTGCTACGAATTGTGTCGCTGTCATCCTCTACTATTTCGTCTTAAAACGGCTTAAAGCTTCTTGAGTCTACACCCTTTTGGATCTATACTCCTTTCATGCAACTCCCTGAAGAACTCCGATTGGCCATCGACCGTATTGCCCAGCATTCGCCCGAGCTGCAGAGAGCCAGCAAGGCCCTCACCCACGACTATAAAACAGGGCGCACTTCTCCTTTTAACAATGGAGCTAAGCATCTGGCGTATCTCGGCGCCCGTATGCCTGCCACCTACACCGCTGTCCATAAAATTCTTCAACATCTCCCTCCGTGCAACCATTTATTGGACTTAGGCGCTGGTCCAGGCACAGCTTCTTGGGCGGCCGTTGACCTCTTTCCTTCCCTCCAAAAAATCACCCTGATCGAAAAAAGCTCTGAGGCGATCGCCTTAGGCCAATCACTGGCCAAATTCTCTTCTCACTCTGTCTTGCAGCAAGCCCAATGGATCCAGCAAACGCTTCCAGGTCCCCTTCCAAAGGCTGACGCAGCGATCTTTTCTTACGTCCTTACTGAATTGAGCGACCCTGAGGCGGCCATAGAACTCTGTTGGCAAGCGGCGCCCCTTCTCGCTATTGTCGAACCAGGCACTCCAAAGGGATTTTGCCTGATTCGGAAAATCCGCCAGCAACTCCTCGCCCTGAAAGCCCATATCATTGCCCCTTGTCCCCATGCATTTGCATGCCCTATCCAAGGGGCGGATTGGTGCCATTTTTCTGCTCGTGTAGAGCGATCCCGCCTCCATCGCCTCCTTAAAGAGGGCTCTTTAGGTTATGAAGATGAGAAGTTTTCCTACCTCATCGCGTCAAAAACCCCCCTTCAATCCTTTTCTTGCGGGCGGATTGTCCGCTCTCCAAAAAAACAATCGGGTCATGTTCGCTTGGCCCTTTGTGCAACCTCTGGAAACCTGGAAGAGAGGATCATTGCGCAAAAAGACAAAGAGGCATATCGGAAAGCCCGACATGCCGAGTGGGGCGATTCTTGGGAAATGTAAAGCCGCTTTACATTAGGCCTCTTGCGTAACTGAAGATATACCGCGCGCAGTATAATTTTTTCTGCGCTTTTGCTTCCCTTCTGCGCCGTTTCTAGTGTCTCGCTCAATAAGACTGAGGAACCGATCGGCGCAGAATGAGAGCAGAAGCGCAAAAAGGAAAAAAGAAGAGACAGCTAAAATCGACGAATCCTTGGTTACGCAAGAGGTCTATTGTAAAGGCACTTTACACTGGATCAAAACCTTCATTTTCCAACGTGGCGTCAAAGAAAAGCACGCACTGCATCTTATCTCGAATATAGCTATCCTTATATTCGTATTCCAAGCCAGCTCCAGAGATTTTGAGCTTGCTTCCCCCTAAAATCAACGCCTCCAAAACAGAAGCACACTGAATTTCTGCAATGGGTTCCGCTTTTAAGGAAGAAATGAGGAGCCGATTCAAGAAAGTAGATTGATAAGGCTGATGAGGTTGGGAATTGCCTCGCGGCACAATATATATATAAAGAGGGGTTTCTACAAGGACAACGGCATCATTCACACTTTGGGGAGAGATAAGAACCGAAAGATGCTGACCCACGTCTTGGGTGGCTTCTTCATAAAAAGCATCTCCTGTGAACGGAGGGCATGCTTTACAAAATGCATAAGATGCAGCCAATGCAGGATCTTCGAAGGAGAGAAAGCCCCCATCTTCTTGCGGCTGATCATTCGGCTCAAAACTGGCATAATAGAGATAGTCAGCTGGATTTTTATCAAAGTCGTTCATCATGTTGAAAACAATCTTGTAGAGATCTCCATCGTTATTTTCAGCGATAGCACGATCTATTCCCCGCATGATTTCCAAATAGTTTGCCAAAGGAGGCTCGTCAATCTCTTCTCTGAGTTCATCCAGTTTTTCCATATTTTCAATGGGGTAAGGGAGCAAAGAACTCCCTTCATGGCGGAAGTGAGTGCCGTAACGTTGTGCTAGTCCTTGGCGAAGAAGTACGCGATCGGTTAAGACATCAAGGCTCTCGCTCCATAAATCTCCAGCAGAGGAAAACATTTCTAAGCTCTGTATTTGGAAAGGGAGATCAGAAGAATGTAACACCAATTGCTGGATGGCATCGACTAGGTCGCCTGATTCATAGCCACTGGGAAGCCGATGAGAAGCGAAGATTTCTTTAAGGCGAGCGGTATTTTCAATCTCCTGAGCGCGGATCTCTCCGCGATCTTGGGTGAGAACCCATTTTTTTCGCGCCTCAAAATCCCTTTCAGCCATTTCCATGACTTCTTGAGCAGGAAATTCCTCTGCTTGCAACAAGCTAAAGAGCGCTAGAATGCTAAAACATATGAACGACTTCATGTAACCTTCCTGATAAAGAAAAGTAGTATAAGAGAAGGAGGAATTCTAATCAAATTTTACGTATGAAACAACTGAATTTTAGAGGAATTTTAGAGGGAGATGAATATTTCATGAACTGATACAATAAATGGAGCCCCTCTCAGGAGTAAAAACAATGTATCAAGAAATCGTCAGTCGTTTGCTCGCATATCCCCAGAGAGGTCAGATCCATGTCGATTTTGATCTGAAAAAGAAAGTTTTCCGTTTATCCATTCCGATTTTTTTCTCTCGTGAAATGCCGTCGAGTGTCCAAAGCTACGTGGAAGCGAGAAAACTTTCCACTTTCACTCCCCACAGCACTTCTTTTCAACTGGAAGGTCACAAAGTTCTTTTAATTCAAGAAATTCCTTTCGACTTGAGCTTTCAAGAGACGCTCAGGAAACAAGTGGATCATTTTTGGCACATGTCAAGGCAATGCCATCGGATGTTGTCTGAATTGGCAGTCGAAGAAAAATATGAAGATGCACTTCGCCTTGATTCTCATTTTGAAAAGTGACAATATGAAAATATGGATTTTCGTGGATCATATGTTCCCCTGATTACCCCCTTTGATAAAAAGGGACGTCTCGATAGAAAGGCACTAGAAAAACTCATCGAGTGGCATATCGCTGAAGGGACAGATGGCATTGTCTGCTCTGCTACTACGGGCGAAGGCCCCTGTTTAAGCGATGTAGAGAGAAAAAAAGTCGGTGAAATTTGCATTCGGACGGCAGCAGGACGTATTCCTGTGATTGTTTCAACGGGGATTAACGATACGAACACTTCAGTTCGCTACACGGAAATCGCTCAAAAATTGGGGGCGAATGGATGTTTGGTAGTCACTCCTTACTACAATCGACCTTCTCAGCGAGGCTGTTACCTCCATTTTCAGGAAGTGGCCAAAGTTGGCCTTCCGGTGATCATCTATCACAATCCTCCCCGCGCTGTCGTTCGGCTCACTGCTGAAACGATCGAGGAAGTGAGTCAAATCCCCAATATCGTTGCGATCAAAGAATCGAGCCATGATTTAGAGCTTGTTCGAAAGATCTGTAAATCCATTCCTGTTTTTTCTGGAGACGACGATCTAGCGTTTGCCATTCTGCGCGAAGGGGGCGTAGGATCTATTGCCACTACCGCAAATCTGATCCCGCGGGGATGGAAACAGATGATTTCCTTATGCCTTCAGGGAAAGTGGGAAAAAGCGGAAGCCCTTTCAAAACGGTACCTTTCCCTTTGTAAAGCGCTATTTTTGGAAACAAACCCACAAGGCATGAAGTTTGCCATGGCCTGGCTCGGAAGGTGCGAAGCAACCCTTCGGCTTCCTATGATTTTGCCCACTGCTGCCACACAACAGGAGCTGAAAAGGGAGATTCTCCGCTTGGCTCTGTCTCAGTTCAAACCCTTCACGGTTAGAGACTGTCGTTGAAAAGCGACGAAGCCTCTTTTCAACGACAGTCTCTTAAAATCTGACTAAAAATGATTTACTTTTTTTCTCCAAATCTCTAGCATTTCGATTTTCCAAAAACCAATAACAAGAGGTTTCCATGAAAAAAGGGATTTTTCTAGCAGCATTATTTTTTGTCACTAGCGCTTACGCTTGGACGACGCTCAAAGCAGGCACGTATCAGTTAAGCGGAGGGAACAGCAGTTGGGTAACCCCTAGCTATCAAGGAGAAGTCGATATTTTTCCGCAGGGAGAAAATTACAGAGTGGTTTGGAGAATTGGCGGGAGGCAGAGTCAGGTTGGAATTGGCATTCTCCAAAACGATATTTTCAGCGTTGCTTTTGTCGATCAATCCAATCCTTCCTTTTGGGGCATTGCCTCTTATCGCGTGATAAATGGTTGGAATTATGACGAATTGGAAGGAAAATGGGCCTCCCATGACGGGCAGATTCAAAAACCAGAATATCTCATCCAAATGAAATATTAGATTTCAATGGGCGGCACGGAAATAGCGATGTTTTTGTGCCGCAAGAGATAGGGGTGTACTTCATTTTTCAGGAAATCGCGCACTTGATCAGGGGCTCTTCCGAGTAGGGAATAGGCGTTCCATTCTTGCGGATCGAGACCTAGTTCTTTAGCGATCTCAGCCATCGGTTTTCCGCTCAATTTTCTTAATTTCTCATGGACGATTTGCCGATCGGCCCCTTTTTTGACTGCCTGCATGAGGATATTTTCCATGGCAAGGTGAGGAATTTGCGCTTCAAGGGAAGAAAGGGCCAGCGAGCGATTCACGCAGAGATTGGAGAGAAGGTGTGCTAAGAGGTTGAGGATAGCGTCAGTTCCAAGGAAAGATTCAGGAATGCATAGGCGGCGATTGGAAGAATCATCGAGAGAGCGCTCGAGCCACTGAGTGGCGACTGTATAGGAAGGATTTTGAGCTAGAGAGATGACAAAACGGGAAAGGCCGCAAATCCGCTCCGAATAGATGGGGTTTCTCTTGTAGGGCATGGCGGAGGAGCCAACTTGAGTTTCTGTGGAGGATTCAGTGAGTTCTCCGTCGTGGGAAAGGAGGCGGATATCAGTGGCCATTTTATGAGCGCTGGCCCCGAACGATTCTAGGCTATTGAGAATATTGAGATCGAATTTACGGGTGTACGTTTGCCCTGCGATAGGCAGTACTTTTGCAAAGCCAAAATCATGGGCGATGAGTGTTTCGAGTTCTTGCACTTTAGCGGCGTTGCCTTCGAAGAGAGCGAGGAAAGAGGCTTGAGTTCCCGTAGCCCCTTTTGCTCCCAGGAAGGGGAGAGAGGCGATATGCCGTTCCCATTCCTGGGCATCTAGGAGAAAATCTTGCAGCCACAAGCAGCCCCGTTTTCCGATAGTAGTAGGTTGCGCGGGTTGGAAATGGGTATAGGATAGGCAGGGAGAAGCCGCTTCCTTTGCCGCAAAAGCCTCAAGAAGGCGGAGAATGTGAATCAGTTTATGCAAGAGCAGCTGCAGTGCTTGCTTCAGTTGGATGAGGTCGGTGTTGTCGGTGATGTAGGAAGAGGTGGCTCCGAGGTGGATGATGGACTTTGCTTTGGGACACTGATCCCCATAGGCATAGATGTGCGCCATAATATCGTGGCGAAACCGCTTTTCATACTGATATGCAGCGGTGAAATCGATCGTGTGAATGTGATCTTCGAGCTCTGCAATTTGCTGGTGAGTGATGGGAAGGCCTAGTTTTTGTTCTGCTTTAGCAAGGGAAGTCCAAAGGTGGCGAAACGTCGATATTTTAAATTGAGCGGAAAAGAGGTGGGACATTTCAGGGCTGGCGTAGCGCGCTGTAAAAGGGGAAGTATATTCTGAATGTACATCCATTACTTAAGCAGCGACTGAAGCTGAGCAAGGAGATTTTGGATCTGCCGCTTTTCATCCTCCTGAGCAAGGCAATGGGGGCTTTTCAGTATCTCACGGGCTCTTTTCAGCAAAGCAATCGCATGGGAGGCGAAATGGGGCAAGCGCTTATCGTCTTCAGGAAGCGGGAATTCCAATCGGATCAGTTTCAACAACTCATCTTTGGGCTGGCCTGCGTAGTTTTTTACAATCGTCTCTTTTTTGTCGAGCGATCCAGCTCGGCTCGCAAGGCTATACACAGCCTGCCGAGGCATTTGATCGAGCTTTGAGTGCAGCGATTGAGGCAAGAGGATGTAGAACTCGTAGTATTGGAGAAAATTATAGGGCGTTTGGCGATTGCCATAGGTTGTGAAAAGCCAAGCGGTGAAGGCCCCTTCTCGATATTTTTTAAGGATCTCTTGCGCTCGTTTGATCCGTTCTCCATGGAGAATCACCGCTTGATTGGTGATCGCCTTCACTTCAGATGTGATCGTCATCAGAGCTTTCAAATCGGCATCGAAATCATCTGTTTCACTGAAGCGAAAATTCCGAAGAATCGATTCTATATCCGCTTTTTCTTTCTCATTCAGCTGCGCTACGCGAAATACCCCGGAGAAGCTGGAGAGATCTCCATTGTTGGAACGCTCGACAAGAGCGGTCATTTTTGGTTGTTGCGTTTCTTTTTGTTTGAACCGCAAGTTCAAGAGATCATTGAATTTGGACATCATCAAACATCCTCGTAAGTATTTCCGACGTGAGATCCATGTAGTCGCGAGACGCGCGAGCAGCAGGTGCAGTCTCAAATATCGGCTTTCCATAAATTGTCGCCTCAGATACTGCGATATCGCGTCTCACCTTTGCTTGCAAGAGTTTTCCTGGGAATGTTTGCTCAATCACTTTTAAAAATGCCTCATTGCTTTTACCGCGAGGATTCCAGAAGGAAAGGGCAACCCCCAAAATTTTGGTCTCATGTCGTTCAGAAATATTGTTAATAAAAAAGGAGAGCCGCTGCAATCCCTTCACACTATAAAACTCTGGAGTCGCACAAACAAGAGAATAATCTGCCGCGATCAGAGAAGATTCAGTGAGCCAACAAAGCGACGGCGGCGTATCAATGAGGACCACATCATAGGGAAGATCGCGCAAGATTTCCTTTAACCGCTCATGGGAATAGCGATCCGCAGCTAGCGAACCAGAAACCTCTACCCGTTCTAACCAAGTATCCGCAGGAATGATATCCATGTTGGGAATGCACGTCGTTAAAATCACCTCCTGCAGCGCTTTTTCGCCCTGCAAAACAGGCGCCATACTGTCCTGCTCATCGGGATCGAAGCCAAGCCCTGTAGTGAGATTGGCCTGCGCATCAAAATCGATGAGCAAAACCCGCTTTTGGTGGAATAGAGCGAGAGCAGCCCCAACGTGTAGCGAAGTGGATGTTTTCGCTGTCCCACCCTTGAAACTGCTGACCGTTACTTTTACTTTCACTTCCCCTCCGTTGTAGAGAAAGGCGACATCAATGCGCGAACATCTCGTTCTTTTACTACAATATCGAGAAAATGGGAAATATCAATTTTTTCATGCACATTATCGCGCGTTCGAAGGGCGATCGTTTTATTCTCGACTTCTTGATCCCCAACTGTCAGCAAATAGTTGGTTTTGAGCAGTTGGGCATTGCGCACTTTTTTACTGACCGACTCATTGGACGCATCGACATCGCAGACGATTCCCAATCGATCTATTTTGCGCTTCAGTTCCTGAGCGTAAGGGGCGTGGCGATCGGCTACCGTTGCAATTCTCACTTGGTATGGGCTTAGCCAAAACGGGAATTTCCCGGAAAAATGCTCCACGAGGATTCCAAAAAAGCGCTCTATAGACCCAAAAATCGCACGGTGGAGCATCACGGGACGCTCGTGCTTGGCATCGCTTGCGACAAATTCGAGCTCAAATTTTTCCGGCAAAGACATATCGAGTTGCACCGTGCCACATTGCCAGTATCTTCCCAGCGCATCGCGAATGTGGATGTCAATTTTTGGTCCATAAAAAGCCCCATCGCCCTCATTGATCCGGTAAGTGTGCCCCCAATCATCGAGTGCCCCCTGCAACCCACGAGTCGCATTGTCCCACTCTTCATCGCTTCCAATCGTTTTCGACTTTTCAGGCCTTGTGGACAATTCCAACCGATAAGGAAGGCCGAAGGTCATATAAATTTTATCAGCCAGTTGGAGAATCTGATTGATCTCATCGCGGATTTGGTCGGGCCTCATGAATAAGTGGGCATCATCCTGGTGGAAGCTCCTCACCCTAAAAAGGCCGTTGAGAGCGCCTGAGGCCTCAAAGCGATGGACATGCCCAATCTCTGCAATTCGGAGAGGCAACTCCCGATAGCTGTGAATCGCCGTCCGATAATAGAGCATACAGCCAGGGCAGTTCATCGGCTTGATCGCAAACTCCCGCTCTTCGATTTGCGAAGTATACATATTTTCCCGGTAGTGACTCCAGTGGCCCGAGCGCTCCCAGAGCTCTTTGCTCATCATCAAAGGGGTTTTGATTTCCAGATAGCCCCCCTCTTTCAGGCACTCTCTTAAAAATTCGAGCAAACGATTCCAAATAATAAGTCCTCTGGGATGGATGAACGGCATTCCAGGTGCCTCTTCTTTAAAAGAAAAGAGATCGAGGGCAGGGCCGAGGATTTTGTGGTCCCGTTTTTTCGCCTCTTCCAGCAATTCCGTGTATTCCTTGAGCCTTTTTCTATCGGGAAAGGAGATCGCGTAGACTCGAGTTAGCATTTGCCGTTTTGAGTCGCCCCGCCAATAAGCTCCAGAGGTTTTCAACACTTTAAAAGCCTTAATTTTGCTGAGCGCAGCCATGTGAGGCCCTCGGCAAAGATCGAAAAATTCCCCCTGTCTATAAGCAGAAATAGGAAAGTCAGTAAACCCCTCTATGAGCTCGCACTTGTACGGATTTTTCTCAAAAGTGGCCCGAGCCTCCTCTTTATTTGCAAATTCCACTCGCTCCGTTTTGTGATTTTCGCTCAAAATCGCCTCGACTTCTCTCTCAATTTTTTCAAAGTCTTGATCGGAGATATTGAGATTGCCAAAGTCGTAGTAAAAGCCCTGTTCGATCGGCGGCCCAATGGTAGGCTGGGCAGAAGGCCACAGACGCAATATGGCCTGAGCCAAGACGTGTGCCGAAGTGTGCCAGAACACTTCTTTTCCCTGTGGGTCATCGAAATTCCAAAAAATCAACTCATCCCCATTCGACAAAAGGGCATTGAAATCGCGCAACTTCCCGTTGATACTGATTGTGATCGCCTGCTCAGGTGCTGTAAGATGGAGTTTTTCCGCCACTTCTTTGGGGGTGCTTCCTTCCGGAAATTCATGGAATTTATGATTGACTTTGATCTTCATACGGCTCTAATTTCTCTGAAAAACAACTGGGAGAAAGTGTACAGGATTTTGGAAATATAAATAAATGTAAAGCGGCTTTACATTCAATAAGGGGGAGAAAAAAGGCGGGAAAGGGCGACGGAGGCTCCCGCTACCAGGCTTTTTACCCCGCTTCGAAAAGCGGATTGAACGCCAGAATTTATAGATTGAAAGGTCAAGTGTATTCGTCTGAGAGCTTTGGCTGTAATAAAGTGCAATTTGCCGTAAAATTCGACGTTGGTAATTCTAGGTCTCCCAGGATACGTAGCCGTTGCAATGTAGAACTTTAAATGATTTCTAGTAAAACAAAAAGCGTATACACCTGATCGAGGAGAAAGAATCGAAGGATCCGAAAAGATAAGGGCTCTCTCCTCTCCTGTTACCTCTTGTAGTTCCCCGGCCCCAGGAACCCTTGAATTTACGAAGTTGCGAACGGCTTCCCTCACCACTTCAACATCTGGAAGGGCAGGAGACAAATCTGGAAGAACAAAAGCCGAGCGGGGAAGGCCAAGGTCTTGCTCTAGTGTTGGTGGAGGGGCTGGATCTTGAGTAGGTTGAGGAAGATATCCGACTCTTATCCTATTAATAGTTCCTGCACCCATATTCATAATTTTTCCTGCTTTGTTCAAAAATTATAACAAATTATATTGTTTTTGCGTTAACCTTTTTATATAAAATATATCTTATATGGGTTCAGTAGCGTCCCACCGTTTTCAAGAACTTTTTTTAGAATCTTTGAAAGGGCCGTTGGCGGAGCTTCTCGACTTGAGGGCGCAAGCGATCACCTCTTATTTCATGGATCAAAGCCCCGTGCAAGATGCGTTCCGCTATAGGGCGAAGCATTTGGGGCTGAGGGTTGCCTCGCTGATCCTCGATGAGAAGGGGGAATTGGACCATCAATCTCTTCCTTTATTGCATCGGGAATTGGAGAAAACCCCCTTCCTTTTAGGTCCGGGGCGAGAGGGGGACGCTTTGATTTATGGCCATCTTCAAAAGTGTTTGCACATCCTGATAGAGAAAAAAGAGCTTTGGGTGGCTATTCGAAAATTTTCTTCTCCTGTTTGCCATAAAAAGGCAGAAGAGGTCATTCGAGAAACTCTATGGCCAGAGCCGATTCGCATGGTCCAAACGGTCCATGTGCGAAAGGCGGTCATGGCTTCCTGGCTCACGTTATTGAGGCAGGGTACGGGCTCTTGCTTTGCTACTGCTCCCGCGATCTTGATTCAACAGAACGATCCCATCCGCTTTTTCAAAGATCTGTATGACCTCTTAAGCACCGGGCAATTAAAAAGGACGATAGCTGGCAAAGAGTATTCCGTGCCGTTGAGCCTAAGTTCTGGAAAGGGGGATTTGCAAAAGCCCGCCTTCTTTCTGGAAGGAGCCCCAGGAATGATCGCTGCACTGGAGGCTGGAGGGGTGGTTTTGACAGCAGGGGTGCGACAAAAGATGAGAGAGCAAGGCCTCCAGACGGCAGAAAGGCTTCTTCGCTCCCTTTTGCTAGAAGGCATGGAATTGACGGAAGAGGATTTACAAGAGGAAGAGCGGTTGTTACATCTGCAAATGGTCCCTTTATTGGCTAGGCAAACGGCAATTTACTATCAAAAGCCCACTGAAAGGGCTCAAAAAGTGTCCGAGTGGAAAAAAAGGCTGGCCCAGGCTACCACTACTTTCCGCACCTTTACGGAATGCGCCCTTCTCCGATCTTGGGAATATACGCTCGCTTCTTTCTGCGATGTAAAAACCGAGTTTACGCGTTGGAATTTGTATGTGGGATTGGGCATTCACCCGGATCAGAAAGGGGGGATTGGAGCTTTTCTTTACGGCCAGATCGATGAGCCTTTGCAAAAATGCAATCGAGAAATCGAGCGGCTCTCTCAAGAATACGGACAGGAGATGGAGGCCATTCACGCATTGGAGGCGATGATCCGTGCGTCGGCAAGCGAGATGCGCCGCAATCAGCTGAAAGCGGAGTTGATGGCTCATAGCGTAGCGGCGAATTCCCTTCTCGATTTGAGAAATCATCAGATTGCCCAGGCCGAGGCTTTAGCGCACTTTTTCTCTTCTCTCATCGAGCAGTACGATCAAAAATTGCAAGAATACTTTCAGGAACTATTTGATCCAGCCCTTTTGGAAGAGGAGGCTCCTTTTTTTGATGATAGCTCAGCAGGGTTTCGGTTGGTTTATAAGCATGGACGTTTAGACGCTTCACAGTGGACCCCGATTTACAATGGAGAGCAATACGTCGATTGTTTGCGCGAATTTTTTTCAAATATTGAAAATGACCTCCTCATCCCTCCTCAGCTGGAAAGAGGGTTTGTCTCCGAAATCACCACGGCGCTCATCCAATTTCTCCAAACCCCTGAATTTCTTGCCTCCGCCCTGCACCGGTCTCAGGAGGTCAGGAGAAAATCTCCGTGGGATTATATTTCAGGAGGTACATTGCAAGCTCTTTTGATGGCTTATTGCAACCGAGAGCGCCCATTTACAGAATTGAGTATCATTCCCCATTCTGAAGAAGAGTTGCTCCGCTTCTTGACCTCTACAAAAGGGGAAGGCCCTTTTTTGATGCATTCCCCTACCCATGCGTTTATTTTTACCCCAGATCTTTTGCGAAAAGCAAGGGAATCGCATCGACAACAGAGCCAGAAATGGGATGAGCTCATGCAGGAACATTTAGCTCATCGGGTGAGCGAAAAATTGCCCGAAGAAGAAAAGGCCCTTTTCATTCATTTATATAGGCAAAAAACTTCCGCAGAAACAAATGTACAATTTCGGGCCTATCTTATAGAAGCTTTAGGAGCCCGCGTCAAAAATAAGGAGGCCATTGTCGATTCTGTTTTGTATGAGCAAACCCCCCTCTTTTCTCAACTTCAAGCAAAAAAAGCGATCGAGGAGATTTTGCTCGCTTTGGGCAGGCAAGAAAAGGTAGAAAATTTGGAAGGGGCATTTTTGGGCTTTTTTGATTTGTACCAAATGACAAAAGCAATCCTCCTTAAAGCGATGGGCAATCCATTTTCTTCGGTAGATTGGGATCAAATAATCGTTGAAACAATGCGGCAACTGGGTTTTTGCCAATCCCATGTATGTCTATTTGGAGATACGAATTGGTCTGCCTGGTTTTTTGGCTTCGTAGTAAATCCCGCGACAGCCCATTTAGAGCTTTGGAGGTTGAATCGAAATGCAGTTCAGGGCTTTCCCATGACCGATTGGAAAGAATGGCTCAGTCAGAAAACGTCTGTGCCTTGGGCCCTCCTCTCTGAAACAGCGGAATACATGGAGAAGTTTTCGTGAAAAGGTTTGCAGTATGGATCGGGATGGCCTCTACAGCGCTTTATTCCTCTCCTGTGGGAAATCCAGCAGCCCCTGAACTCTTGCAAAAAGGGTTCTTTGGATCTTGTGACAGTTGGATTTACCCTCGAATGGGATACGAGGGCGATTTCGTCGCAGATGGGAGAATGGAACAGTTCGATCAGGGGCGTGGGCGAGTGGATCGCTATCAACAGGATACAAATTCCGGTACGTTCACGTTGGACATAGTGAATCGTTTAGACGTATATGGGGTGTTTGGATCGTCGAAAACTCAGGCTGATTGGAGATTTTCAGATGGCATTGCGGGAACAGTCACTCGCATTGAGATGGGGACTAGGCATCAGTTCCTGTGGGGAGCAGGAGCGCGAGCCATTTTGTATGAATGGGGCCGTGCTTTTTTGGGCTTAGGGGGGCGCTATTCTTCCTGTAATTATCGCCCTGCGCGGCTGGCTTCTAACGGAGTTGTGCGGCCCGTAAGAGGAGCGCATTGCGACTGGAGGGAGTGGCAGATCAATCTCGATGTAGCATACAAGATCGATGTATTTACCCCCTACATTGGCGCTAAATACTCTGATGCGCGGATGGACCTTCGCGACTTCCCTCTGCCGATTGCAGCTGATTTAACGGGGAGCAATTCGTTTAAGAATCGGGTTCCCGTGGGCCTTTATGTAGGCTGTGCTCTTTCAACTGGGCAGTATTTCATGCTCAATATAGAGGGGAGGTTGGCCGATGAGGAGGCAGTCACTGTTTCGGGGGAGCTGAGATTTTAAAAGATGATTGAGCCAGTTGCAAAACTCGCTTTCCTGCACAAATTCGATGATTTTGGCACAGGCTCGCGCTCGGCGCAAATTGACATATGTGATAAAAGCGCGGATTTGGGCCGAAATGGAGTTTTGCAACTGGCTCGATTCCCAAGAATTGTTTTTTCGTTTATAGTCTTTCCCTTTTTAGGAGGCAAGATGGCTATAAATGCAACCATTCACTTTGTTACAGGCCTTATACAAGAAGTTATTCCCTATGCTATCCAATCTGCATTTCAGGCTGGATTTCAGGATCCTCGAGTAGGGAGAGTTGTCAGTGGAGCGGTTTTCGTGGCGACGGGAGCCTGTCTGGTTGCAAAGAGTGGAATCAGAAAGACCCTCCCCTCTTGGTGCTGGGGAAAAGGGCCTCCTGTGCAAGGTACGACAAAAAAAGTTACATCCTGTGCTTTGGCGTTGTGCGGGTTAACTGCGATTTGCTTTGGTGTTTATCAAGTGGCGCGGGGGATCTTTTCCCCCCCTGATCCTGCGGAGATAAGTTATAGGGTGCCCTCTTCGCAGAAGTTGTGCGAAGGAAACCTTGAGAAAACGAGAACGATGATGTTGGAGTGTCCTTTTTCAGAAGAGCTTGCAAAGGAAGCCGAAAAACAAGGGGGACCCTTTTCTTTAAAATGCGGCCCTGTTACTGCAGTAGAAATCGGTCCTTCTTCATCGACCATTTCCGTTAAAAGAGATCAACGCTCCGATTCGCAGCCTTATCATGTTTTAGTTGAAATGGGCAATGTTAAGCGCAGTAAAAGGTATACTCAGTTATCAGACACGATGTGCTCCATTGAGCCCAATGAATATGCCAGGCAATTACAGACATTTGAATATGGAAGTCATGTAGAGGCGGTTGGCATTTTCGATAAATGCGTGGAAGAAAGATTCTGGCCTGAATCTCTGAGTTCGACCCGAGATAGGGCGAAGAGTGAAATGAGAAGAACG
>Ga0207072_1106_pt2 | contig 15231 bp, 10 predicted proteins | sample Alteio_BWMinHeat_68_FD_153570 | JGI IMG/M metagenome (GOLD analysis project Ga0207072, IMG submission 153570) | Enriched cells from forest soil in Barre Woods Harvard Forest LTER site, Petersham, Massachusetts, United States -... | ecosystem: Environmental > Terrestrial > Soil > Temperate forest >... | reverse complement strand
ACTTTTGAGGTGGCCAATATGCTGCAATACAACAAGGTCGATTATTTGGCCGTAGCCTATATCGATGAAGGGATAGCTCTGCGAAAAGCGGGCATTACGCTGCCGGTGATGGTGCTTAACCCGGAGGCAACCGTTTTCGACATGCTGACAGAATATAAGCTGGAGCCCGTATTGTACAGCTTTGGACTTTTTGACGACTATATCAAATACGCGCAGGAGAACAATATATTGAATTACCCGGTGCACTTAAAAATCGACACGGGCATGCACCGGCTGGGATTTGAAGATTTTGAGATCGAAAACCTGTGCGATCTGCTCGAGAAGAATAAATATTTGCTGGTTAGATCCATATTCTCCCATTTCGTGGCCAGCGACGCGGAACAGCATGACCTGTTTACGCTATCGCAGATCAAGAAATTCGAGGACGCATTTCACCAGGTCGAAGATACGCTGGGCTATACCGTAATCAAGCATATTTGTAATACGTCAGGTATCACCCGCTGGCCAAACGCCCAGTATGACATGGTGCGGCTTGGCATCGGACTGTACGGGGTTGACCCGGCTATTTCTGACGGGCTGAATGTTTTACAGGCTATCGCGAGCTTAAAAACCAGTATTTCGCAGATAAAAAAAATAGCGGCAGGCGAAACGGTCAGCTATAGCCGCAGCGGCAGCCTGTTAAAAGACGGTAAAATTGCAACCGTGCGCATCGGTTACGCCGATGGCTACCTGAGGGCTTTTGGAAACGGCGTTGGAAAAATGCTGGTGAACGGTGTAGCGGTACCGACGGTTGGCAACATCACTATGGATATGTGCATGCTCGACATAACCGGGGTGGAAGCCGAAGAAGGTGATGAAGTGATCGTTTTTAACGAAGATATGCCTGTTGAAGACCTGGCGGCGGCCATTGGCACCATACCATACGAAATACTAACTAATGTTTCGCAGCGCGTAAAAAGAGTGTATTTTTACGAGTAGAAAACAAACGAGATGAAAAGGATAGCTAAAGCCCTGTTAAACTACTTTGTGAAAGGGCTGCTGGTTGTCGTCCCGCTCGGGGCGGCAATCTTTTTGATATTTTGGGCTGTAAGAAGTATTGACAACGCTTTAAACCTAAGCGACATATTCTGGCACGACAGCAAGAAACCCGTTTACATCCCGGGACTGGGTATTTTAAATGTTTTGGTGGTGATTTTTATCGCCGGAATATTGGTTACCAACGTTGTAACCGACCCCATAAAACGCTGGATCAACCGGTGGATCAATCGCCTGCCTTTGTTTAAATTCCTGTACTCGTCTATAAAAGACCTGACCGAGGCTTTCGTCGGCGAAGAGAAGAAATTTAACGAACCGGTACTGGTTGAGGTAAATGAGTTTGGCTTAAAAAAAATTGGCTTCCTGGTGCAAAAGGACCTTTCGGCATTAAACCTGCCCGGAGAGGTGGCGGTATATTTTCCCTATTCCTATTCGTTTGCCGGGCAGGTCGTCATCATTTCGGCCGATAAAGTGAAACCGATCGATAAAAGCGCTGCCGACATGATGAAGTTCGTCATCTCGGGCGGCGTTAGCGGGCTGCACTGATCAAACAAAGATTTGACAACTTTTAAAAAGTTGTCAAATCTGCCGGGAAATATGGCATGTTCGTGGGTGTTGGTGCATGCACTAAAGCGAACGCTACGTTACATTACCGGTTCCGCTTGCCGACCTTCACACTTCTTTGTACTTTTGATTTTTCGGACTTTCCCGACTTCAGCTATGAAAGACCTCGCATACCTCAATAAATTTTTTTATAAATATCGCTGGCGGCTTATACCGGGTGTGCTGTTTGTCATTATCTCAAATATATTTGGCGTTTTGCCCGCACAGGTAATCCGCGTTGCATTTGACCTGGTGACGGAAAATATCGGTACATTCCAGCTTTTTTCGGGGTTTGACAGGCAACCGGTTATCTACGACGTATTTGGTTCCAGCTTGCTCCTGTTTGGCATATTGGTGCTGCTGCTGGCGCTGCTGCGCGGGCTGTTCCTGTTTTTTATGCGGCAAACCATTATTTTAATGTCGCGCCATATCGAGTACGATCTTAAAAATGAGGTCTATAGTCATTACCAGGCATTATCGCTAGCCTTTTACCGCCGCCACAACACCGGCGACCTGATGAACCGCGTAACCGAAGATGTAAGCCGGGTGCGGATGTACCTGGGCCCGGGTATCATGTACACCATCAATACGGTGGTGCTCTTTATCATGGTCATATACGCCATGCTTACCGTTAACCTAAGGCTCACAATATTTTCGGTGTTGCCATTGCCGGTTTTAGCCGTGATAATTTATTATGTAAATAATATCATCCATTTCCGCAGCGAAAAAATACAGCAGCGGCTTTCGGCGTTGTCGAGCTTTGTGCAGGAAAACTTTTCGGGCATCCGCGTGATCAAGTCTTACGTTCGCGAAGGTTTCGTACGCAAAAGCTTCGCCGCCGAAAGTGAGAATTATAAAAGTCACTCTATGGAGTTGGTGAAAGTACAGGCCATGTTTTACCCGCTGATGATGCTGCTGGTTGGGTTGAGCAACGTGATAACGATCTACATCGGCGGTATCGAAGTAATGAAGGGCAATATAACAGCAGGCAATATTGCCGAGTTTATTGTATATCTCAACCTGCTTACTTTCCCGGTTATCGCGTTAGGCTGGGTAACCTCGCTTGTTCAGCGCGCGGCAGCCTCTCAAAAAAGGATCAACGAGTTCCTGGATCAGCAACCGGAGATTATCTCCCCAAACGTGCCAGCCAAAGCGATCGAAGGCCGGATAGAATTCAACAATGTATCTTTCGTCTATCCTGACACAGGCATCCGGGCTTTAAATAATATTTCGTTTGTAGCAAATCCGGGCGAAATGGTGGCTATTATCGGCCGTACAGGCTCGGGCAAATCTACCATTGCCAATTTAATTATGCGGATGTATGATACAACCGGTGGTGAAATTTTAATCGACGGCCAATCGATCAAACAGCTGAACCTTGAAAGTTTCCGTGCGCAGGTTGGTTTTGTACCCCAGGAAGTTTTCCTGTTTTCGGATACCATCGCCAACAACATTGCATTTAGTGCAGATATTCTTGACATGCCTTTAGCAGAGCAGGCAGCTAAGGACGCAGCTGTTTATACCAACATAAAGGAACTCGAGCATGGTTTTGAGACGCTTATCGGTGAACGCGGCGTAACGCTATCTGGTGGGCAAAAGCAACGAGTTTCTATCGCGCGCGCTGTGGTCAAACACCCCAGGGTACTTATTTTTGACGATTGCCTCTCGGCGGTTGATACCCGAACGGAAGAAGAAATATTAAATAACCTTGGCCGGAATATGTATGGTAAAACAAGTATTATTATCTCGCATCGCATTTCTACAATAAAAAACGCAGATAAGATCCTTGTTATAGATAACGGCCAGATCGTTGAGCAGGGTACTCACCAGGAGTTGATGGAACAAGGAAAAACGTATTTTGAATTGTATGAAAAACAACTGCTCGAAGAAGAAGAAAACGCCTGATCATTTTATAAAATCACAATAAAATGCGTTAAAAGTTTGTAAAAAGCTCAATAATATTCAATTTAATACTTGTACTTTCAAAATTTATCTATATTTATGCAACCAAAACTAATTACAATTAAATTTTATTATGGGAGATTTTGAAAACAGAGAGCGTGAAGAGGTTTTTTCTAAGAAGGTGAGAGCCGGGAAGAGAACTTATTTTTTCGATGTAAAGGCAACGCGGTCAAACGATTACTACGTTACCATTACCGAGAGCAAAAAACGTTTGGAAGATGGTGTATTTATCAAGCACAAGATATTTTTATACAAAGAAGATTTTGAAAAATTCGCCGAAGGTTTAAAAGACACCATCGACTACATCAGGGCAAACCAGGAAGTTGTTGAAAAGCGTTACGAATACACTGAAGCACCCGAAGTGGCTAAAACAGCCGACGAAGATTTTTCTTTTGAGATATAATTTAAACTAAACTAAAACTATAAAAGCCCGCGTTTGCGGGTTTTTTGTTTTAGCACATTTTCAATGCGGGACCAAATGATGTATTGGAATTTGGGGGTGCAAAATGTCATGCATTACCAGCGAAGCGATCGTAAAATAAATAATAAGCCCGGTTACATCAACCAGTGTGGCAACAAACGGCGCTGAAGACGTTGCCGGGTCAGCGCCCAGTTTTTTTAATATCAGCGGCAGCATGGAGCCCGCTAACGACCCCCACAGAACAACGCCGATCAATGCAAAGCCAACCGTAAATGCTATAAGCAGCCAATGCGCACCATAAACCGCGCTGAACGCGCTCCATATCGATATACGGAAGAAACCGATTATCCCCAAAATAACACCCAGCATTAGGCCCGAGAGAAGTTCTCTTCGCATTACCCGCCACCAGTCGGCAACGGTGACCTCACCCAGGGCCATCGCCTGGATAATGAGCGTTGATGCCTGCGATCCGCTGTTGCCACCGCTCGATATGATCAGCGGTAAAAAGAACGCTAATGCAACTACTTTTGCGATATCATCCCCGAAATACCCCATGGCTGTTGCTGTAAACATCTCCCCTAAAAATAAAACAACCAGCCACCCTACCCGCTTTTTTACCAGCCTGAACAGGTTGATATCCAGGTAAGGTTCATCCAGCGCCTCGGTACCGCCAATTTTCTGAATGTCTTCGGTATACTCCTCGTTGGCGATCCAGAGGATATCATCCACGGTTACGATACCTAAAAGAATATTTTCATCATCGGTAACAGGCAACGCGGTGCGGTTGTTCATCCTGAATATATTGATAGCTTCCTGCTGCGGATCATTTACATTCAATGATATTAGCCGGCTGTCCATCAGTGCGCTGACCTTTGTTTCAGGGCTTACCAGCAAAATCTCGCGTATCCGTATATCATCAAGCAGTTCCCCGTTACTGTCAATTACATAGATGACGTCGATCGTCTCCGAATCTTTACCGTATTGACGAATATGCGAAAGCACGCGCTCCACATTCCACGTTTTCTTTACAGCAATATAATCGGGTGTCATTAGCCGGCCTACGCTGTCTTCCTTGTATCCCAGCAGCGACAATGTTTCTTTACGATCTTGAGGCGAAAGGTGCAGTATCAGTGTTTTTACCGCATCTCCATGGAGCTCGCTGAAAAAGGCGGTACGGTCATCCGGCGGCAACTCATTTATTATCCCGGCAATCCGCTGGCCTGAGAGTTTTTTGATAATGCGTTCCTGCGTTGGGAAATCCAATATCCTGAACACATTTACCGCGCGGTTTAGCGATAGTGTTTCGATAAACAACGGGCCATGTTCGGGAAGCTCGCCGATCAGTTCTTCAACATCTGATATATTCAGGTTGTTCAGGTATTCCTGGAGCTGTGTTTCGTTACGCTGCTCCAGCAATAGTTCTATGTGTTCAACCATTTCTTCCATAACGCCTTATGTTTACATCTTACTATTCAGTTAAATATGCGCGGTCGCGAAGGCCAAAAATCGTTTAATTTTCCAACTTACAGGCATTTTTTTTCTGTTATCTTTGCGGGATTTTTAGTGAATGGTCGGGCTGGCTCAATATGTTTATAATTTGTTGCTCAACCCAATCAACCATTCACTTATTCAACTAATTTTAACTGATAAATGGGTTTACAATGTGGTATAGTGGGTTTGCCAAATGTGGGTAAATCAACGCTTTTTAATTGCTTATCAAATGCGAAAGCGCAGGCGGCAAATTTTCCGTTTTGCACGATAGAACCAAACGTGGGCGTGATCACAGTTCCTGATGAGCGTTTGGCAAAGCTTACCGAGATCGTTAAGCCTAAAAATGTGGTGCCGAATGTAATTGAAATTGTTGACATAGCCGGCCTTGTAAAAGGAGCAAGTAAGGGCGAGGGCCTTGGAAACCAGTTTTTAGCAAATATACGTTCCACAAATGCTATCATCCACGTTTTGCGCTGTTTTGATAACGACAATGTGATCCACGTTGACGGCTCCGTTGACCCCGTCCGCGATAAAGAAATTATCGATACCGAGCTCCAGCTTAAAGACCTCGACTCCGTCGAAAAAAAGCTGCAAAAGGTGGACAAAGCAGCCAAAACCGGTGATAAGGACGCGAAGAAGGCTTACGATGTTTTAACTGTTTACAAAAATCACCTGTTATCAGGCAAATCTGCCCGCACCGCGCCGGTTGGGGAAGAAAATAAGGAACATATTGCCGATATCTGGCTGCTCACAGCCAAACCGGTGATGTATGTTTGCAATGTTGATGAAGCATCGGTAAACACCGGGAACGCATATGTGGAAAAAGTTAAGGCAGCCGTAAAGGACGAAAATGCCGAAGTGCTGGTTATATCTGCTCAAATAGAATCGGAGATAGCACAGCTGGAAACCTACGAGGAGCGCCAGATGTTCCTGGATGATCTTGGCCTGGCCGAATCGGGTGTAAACAAGCTGATAAAGGCTGCATACAAGTTGCTTAACCTTGCCACGTATTTCACAGCCGGCGTACAGGAGGTACGCGCATGGACTATTACTAAAGGCTTTACTGCGCCGCAGGCGGCCGGGGTTATCCATACCGATTTTGAAAAGGGCTTCATCCGTGCCGAGGTGATCAAATACGACGATTTTGTGAAATTCAATGGCTCGGAGGCTGCCATAAAAGAAAACGGCAAGCTGGGTATAGAAGGCAAAACATACATCGTGCAGGACGGTGATATAATGCACTTCAGGTTCAACGTGTAGGGTTATGAAGAAATCTCTCTCAGTAATATTAATGGTTATTGCCTGCTTAAGCCTGCCGGCTTTTTCGTATAAAAAACTTCCCGCAAAAAGATCCGAAATAGAAAAAGCCACAGAAAAGATACTTAAAAAACAAATTTTAGCTGAAGCGGCCTGGGCCATGAAACAGGGGCCAATTACCGTGACCGCTTCGTTTTGTGCAAGGAGTGCAGGGGGTAAACATGATTTCTTTTCGGAAGCTGACTATTTTTGGCCCGATCCTAAAAATCCCGACGGACCCTATATAAACAGGGATGGAATGACCAACCCCGCCAATTTTGTGGAGCACAGGAAAGCAATGATCCGCCTGAGTAAGATCATAGGCGCTTTGGCGTCGGCTTACAAGATAACCGGCGATGAAAAATATGTGAGGCAGGCCGTGATCCATTTGAAAGCCTGGTTTATCAATCCTGCAACGCTGATGAACCCGAACCTGTTATATGCGCAAGCCGTAAAAGGACAATTTACCGGGCGCAACTATGGCATAATAGACACCATCCATCTGATGGAAGTTGCCCAGGGTATCATTGTAATGGAAGACGCCGGAGCACTTGATCCTGAAACTTTAGCGGGGCTGAAGAATTGGTTTGCGGAATATATCAACTGGCTCACAACCAGCAAACCTGGCATTCAGGAAAAGCTAACCAAAAATAATCATTCAACCTGCTGGGCTATGCAGGTGGCGTCGTTTGCTAAACTTTGTAATGATCATGTGCAGCTCGACTCCTTAAGAATAAGGTACAAAACCGTTTTGTTACCCAGCCAAATGGCTGTGGATGGAAGCCTTCCATTGGAAATGTCGCGTACAAAGCCGTATGGTTACTCCATTTTTAATTTAGACGCCATGACTATGCTTTGCCAGATATTGTCTACACACGACGATAACTTATGGGATTTTGAAACGGCTGATGGCAAATCAATAAAAAAAGGAATTACTTACCTGTATCCTTTTGTACGTGATAAAGGTAAATGGACTTTACAGCCGGATGTGATGTATTGGGAAAACTGGCCGGTTGCACAGCCCTTTTTATTGTTCGGCGCAAATGCTTACCGGGAAAATGCCTGGTTTTCGACATGGAAAAAGCTGGATCACAACCCGCAGGTTGAGGAGGTGATCCGTAATTTACCCATCCGTCACCCTTTGATCTGGTTTAATTAGCTTTATTTAGCATGCAACTATTTTGGCATTGAAACTTGAGCTTACACAAACGCGGAAATAAATTATATTTGCATCGATTATGCTCCCGTAGTTCAACGGATAGAATTATGGTTTCCGGTACCATCGATATGAGTTCGAATCTCGTCGGGAGCACTGATGCCCTTTACTTAGGTTTAGGGCATTTTTATTTATTCACAAGATCCTTATTCTCACAAAAAGATACGCTGATCGATTTTATTGTAAAACGAGCCACTTATTTCGGTGTTCCGAAACGGGGAATAAGCCCGGTAAACAGTCCCGGCATAAAGCGTTTAACAAAAATCGCCAATCTTTCTTCACCTATAAATTTGCCGATATAAGGCTCAAACGTTTCATTCTGAATGGCCTTTATAATTTGTCTGGCGGCTTTATCGGCTGAAAGCCCTCCGTTGATCTGCTCAGATTCACTTTCGAGAAAACTTCCGTCGCCGGATATTACTGATATCGGCGTATGTATGTAGCCGGGCGTAAGTATAGTTACTTTAATGCCGTGCTGGTCCACCTCGGCGCGGAGACAATCGAAATAACCATGCAATGCATGCTTTGCTGCCGCGTATGCCGCGCGCATTGGCGTTCCTATTTTACCCATTACGCTGCTTGTCACCACAAAATAACCCGAACCCCGCTCAATAAAATGCGGCAAAAGCGCTTTGGTTAATATGATATAGCTGAAATAGTTAAGCTCCATTACTTCACGATGAACGGCGATCGCTGTCTCCGAAACAAGCGCGCGTTGTGAAATACCTCCATTATGTACCATGATGTCGATATGACCGAATAGCGCTATGGCAATGGGTACCTTCCCTTCAAGATTGGTACTGTCTGTCAGGTCGAGTGGTAGGATAAATATATTGTCTGTATGTGCACAATTGTTCTTTACGCGTTCTAATTCAGCTGTTCGCCGGCTTGACAAGATAAGTTTAGCACCCCGGCGCGACATTTCATAGGCCAGCGCTTCGCCAATACCCGAAGATGCGCCCGTGATCCATACGACCTGGTTTTTAATTGATTTCATAAAAATTCTTTGGCCTAATTTAACAGGCCTTGATATGATATCTGCTTTTATTTTAAAATATTAAATTCAGATAATTAATATCACCGTGCAAAATCCTGTCGTTGTACTTTAAAACCTGGTCTGCTTTGACCGGGTTTCCTATATTATGTAGCGTTCAAATTTTTGAGAGATGAACAGGTTGAACACATTGAACGCATTGAACACATTGAACACATTGAACGCGTTGAACGCGTTGAACACCTTGAACACCTTGAACACCTTGAACACCTTGAACACCTTGACTCCTTTTAAGGCCCTAATGGTTTCCGATGTTTAATAACCTTGTCCTTTATAAATAAAACTGCCATCAGTGCGCCTAAAAAAGCAAGTCCGGCCGAAATTCGCAGTATTACCTGGTAAGCATGAATAAATGCTGAATGATATGATTTTTCAACTGCTATTTTCTGGTCTGCAGGTAACTGTGCCGGGACTTTGGCGTTGCCCAAATTTCCGGCCTGGGCAACAACCGACTGTTTTTCCTTTGCGGTGATAGGGATATTTTGAATTTCGCGCTGCAGCGCTCCCGAAAAAAACAGAACAGCCAGTGCGCCGAATATGGCGTTGGCAAAGACATTCGCGATACGCGTTAGCGCATTGTTGATGCCCGAAGCCGTCCCCGAAAAATGATCGCTCACCGATCCCATTACTGTTGCAGTAAGCGGCGCTACGGTAAACGACATGCCTAAACCAAACACGATGATGCCGGGGAAGAAGGTAGTCCAGTAATCTGGGGGACCATTTGTTTGTTTTACAAACGAGAGGACAAGCAAACCGGCACCGGCCAGCGCAGGGCCCGTTATTAGCAGCCGTCTTGGGCCATATTTGTCGGCGAGGCCGCCCGCAAAGCGGGCAATTGTCACCATCATTATTGTAAATGGCAGAAATGTAAGGCCCGATTGCAGCTGGCTGTAACCTTGTGCCTGAACCAGGTTCAGTGACATGAAAAGCATGCCCGAGCCCAGCCCGGCATACAGGAAAAAGGTGAGCAGGTTCACTGCGCTAAAGGTGGCATTGCTAAACAGCTTCAATGGCATCATCGGGTGGCTGCTCTTTTTTTGGACCAGGATAAATGCAGCAAAGAATACCATTCCCGCGGCAAGCGAACAAATAACTTGTATGCTGTTCCATCCAACAGCCGGTACCCGCAAAAAACCAAAAGTAAGCAAGGCGAGTCCAAAGGCAATAGTGACCGCGCCGGGAATATCTATAGATTTCCCGCTGCGGGTGTCGCGACTTTCGGGTACCTGCTGCCATAGGATAGTTAGCGCTGCAAGGCCGATCGGCACATTAATAAAAAAGATAAACCGCCACAGTCCCGCATCAGCCAAAGCGCCTCCCAAAATCGGGCCACCCATCGTGACTATCGTAGTCACGGCCGACCATGTACCTATCGCTCTGCCCCGCTCCTTCTCATCGATAGACGATGATATCAGCGATAAGCTGCCCGGTATCATCAACGCGCCGCCAATGCCCTGGACAATTCTAAAAGCGATTAACCAGGTCACGCCTGGCGCCAGGCCGCAGGCGGCAGAGCCTGCTATGAAAATAACTATACCCGCCATGAATATCTTCTTCCGGCCCAGCTTGTCGCCCAGCGACCCGCCGATAAGGATTAACGACGCCAGCATCAGCAGGTAAGCATTCAGCAGCCAGAAGAGGTCGGTGCCTGTCGCGTTCAGGCTTTTTTGGAGTGCCGGTAAAACAACATTCAGCGCCGTGGCATCGATAAACGCCATGGCCGATGCCAGGATAGCCGAAACCATTATCCATTTGCCTTTTGTGCTGCCGAGGGGGTAGGTTGCCATTAAACGATTAGGTTAGCTAAGGCAAGTTACAAATTCCGGTGTTAGGTACCTATCACCAGCAAATGAATATAATATCATTTAAGTCATTCAGTCGAAACTTAGTTGCAGCTTCTTCCCGACTTCCGGACTTTCGGACTTTCGGACTACCCTTAAAATATCTCACCCACATCGATAAACAAACCTCTCGACCCTTGACGGCCAAACCCGTAATCCACGCAGATATTTGTTTTTGAAATGGTATTGAGCTTTAAACGCAGGCCGGGGCCGTAGCCGGGCTGTATGCCCTGCAGCCGTGTCCCTGGTGCGGCCGAAAGCGATTCGGCATTCAGGAAAAACACGCCTCCCAATAAACCGTTATTTAATATCCGGTAACGATATTCGGCTTCGGCATAAACCATTTGCGCCCCGCGGAAACGGCCCTGTATATAGCCTCGTCCTGTGGCCGAGAAGGCATCCCATTGTGTGCTGGGCAGATCAAGGAAGCCCGGCCTGCCGCCCAGGATAAGCCAGTCGTAGCTCCACAATGCTAAGGTATTGCCCGAGCCGTCCGGCAGGTTGATATATTTGCGCACATCCAGTATCAGCGACTGCCAGTTGTTTGTACTGCCTAAAAACCTGTAATTATCGCGGTACTGAACAGAAATATACCCACCCTTTGACGGGTTGATAGCATTATCCCGCGCATCAAGCAACGCGTTTAACGTAAATCCTGAGGCAATTGTGTTTCTTGCCGTCCCATACCCCGCATAATCGTTGAACAGGCCCTTGTCGGTGATGTTCCAGTGGTCGTCGATAATGTAACCCGCGCCCGCATATAAATTGCCGGCGACATGCCGAAGCGCGGTTTCATAAATCCGGAAATACGAGTAATCCATCGGATCCTCATGCGTGAAGTCAGAGCTGCTGCCTAAACCATATGTGCTTTGGGGATATTTATAAAAGCGATAGTCGCCAACAAAATTAAACTGGTTCGAGGGGCTCCAAACGCTGCTCAGTATCGGCAGCGTGAATTGCTTGTTCTGGGTGAAGGCTGTGCTGCCCACAATGGTCGATATACGCGATGCAGGGGCTGTCCGGAAGGCGATATTCCCGGCAACCACAACCGCAAGCCGCGAAACCAGCGTGTAGCCAATAGCAGGGGCCACCGAAAACGAGGGTTTTGAGCTTACCGTATCCGCCTTTTTGCCGGGCTTGATATGCAGGGCCTCTTCAATGATATCAGACAGGTCCCTTTGCTTTACCCCTTTCGGGCCGATAATCGTAGTATCTTTTACAGCTGCAGTATCCCTTTCGTTTTTCGGCTTAACCTCGATTGTTTTAATAATTACCGGTTTATTTTGCTGCGCTAAAATCGGCGTTACAAACAGGCATCCGGCAAAAAATAAGATTAAGATTAAATACGGCTTCATTTATTCAAAAAAAACACCCGGCCCTGGCTACTAATTCTCAGCATTAAATTATTGTTAACTCCGGGCCGTAAATTTGCCGAAACTAATCATTCCAAATGAAAAAGTTTGACCCGTAGCTTATTATTACAAATAGCTGGCCGATTTTTATTGTTTGATTCTGCCTCTCGCTTGTTAATGCCATCTTGATACTTGATACTAATTACTTGATACCACTCTACCATCCCGCCGCTTCCCCGTCCTTCCTGCTCTCCGATGCCCCAAAGTAAACTTTTTGAACCGGGTCGTAACGGATGGCCTGGTAACCGCCGTAAAGGCCGGGTATTTGAAAACCAATCTTATGCCCCATATACATCAAACTGCGTATGGTTTCATAAGGAAAACCCGATTCGAGATAGACCATTCCCACGCCCTGCATTTTTTCGCCTGTCGGTTCTGATGAGCCCTGGTGGTCGATCCGGGGCGCATCGCCGGCTTCCTGTGCGTTCATCCCGAAGTCGATCATATTCATCAGTATCTCCACATGCCCCAGCGGCTGAAAGCTGCCGCCCATCACCCCGAAGCTCATAAACGGCTTGCCGTCCTTCGTCACAAAAGCGGGAATAATAGTATGAAAAGGCCGTTTATGCGGCGCGTAAGTATTGTTCTGCCCTTCTTCAAGCGTATATAGCTGTCCCCTGTCCTGTAAGGTGAAGCCCAAACCGTCAGGCACCATGCCCGACCCATAACCCCTATAATTGCTTTGGATAAGCGAAACCATATTGCCGTCGCCATCGGCCACCGTAAGGTAAATGGTATCGCCATCCTTTAATGCCGGGTTGCCGGCCTCATAGCTTGTGGCAGCGCGGTTCGGGTTGATCAGCTTGCGCCGTTTAGCGGCGTATGATTTTGAGATGAGTTCCTTAACGGGGATTTTTGCAAATTCCGGGTCGGCGTAGTATTTGGCACGGTCCTCAAACGCCAGCTTCTTGGCCTCGACAAATAAATGGATATGCTCGGGGCTGCCCCAGGTGATCTTGCTAAAATCAAAGCCTTCCAGTATGTTCAGCATTTGCAGGGTGCATATGCCCTGCCCGTTTGGCGGCAGCTCCCACACGTCGTAACCACGGTAATTTGTGCTTACCGGTTCCACCCAGCTCGAGGTATGATCGGCCATGTCCCGGTACGATAAAAACCCGCCGTTCTTTTTCATAAATGCATCGATGGTACGCGCGATATCGCCTTTATAAAAAGCATCGCGGCCGTCTTTCGCAATTTTTTCGAGCGTGTTTGCCAGGTCGGGATTGGTGCGAATATCCCCCCGGCCGGGGATTTTGCCGCCCGGGTTATACAGCTCCACAATGTTGGGGTACTTGCCATAAATGGCTTTAATATTCTTTAACGAACCGGCGGCCTCATCAGCGACAGGGAAACCATTGCGGGCATAGCCAATCGCATACGACAATACCTGGTCCATCGGCATTTTGCCGAAACGGCCATGCAGGGTAAACCAGCCGTCAACGCAGCCGGGCACATTCACCGGCAGCGGGCCAAGCGCCGGGATATATTTTATCCCGCGTTTCTTAAATTCTTCGAGCGTTAAGCTATAAGGCGAGCGCCCCGAGCCGTTCAGGCCGATCAGCTTGCCTGTTTTTGCTTCGTAGACAATGGCAAAAATATCACCGCCAATGCCATTTACATGCGGTTCAACTACGCCCAGCACAGCGTTGGCTGCTATAGCGGCGTCAACAGCGGTGCCGCCATGCCTCAATACGTCGAGACCGGCCTGCGTGGCAAGCGGCTGGCTGGTGCAAACCATGCCGTGCTGCGCCATCACTTCGCTGCGTGTGGCAAAAGTTTTACCAAACGGCCTGTCCTGTGCCGATAAAAACGCAGGAACCAGGAAACAAAAAATAAAATAAGTGAATGCGGGTGCTTTTATTTTCATAATTGTGAACGATTAATCGAAAAACTAACTTACCGATTATTACCAAATTATCAATAAATAGAATCCGTTTTTACCCTCTTTCCGGCTTACTGGGGAGACGGGAAGTAAATAAGTTCGGCCAGTGCAGCCCCTGTAAGCTATTAGCCGGCATGGCGCAGAGTTTACTCACCCGGTCATCACTGCGTTCGACCACCCTCTCCCCGGCAGGCCGGAAAGAGGGGAGGTAAATAAATACTATTTTCTCTTTTTCAAACACCCTCTTTACCGCAGGTAGTCCCGATAGCTATCGGGAGGGTCGACCAGCGCAGAGCAGTCGGGGTGAGTAAACTCTGCGTCATACCTTGCGCCGGTGCCACCCGCAATCACTACCCCTCCCAGTATGGAAACTTTTTATTGGTAAATATTGATTTTGGTATCATCGCATTTACGCCAAGCGTTTGATCAACCACCTGGGTTACCTCAAAATCAACCCCTGTACTGGCAATTGACAACGCCTCGTTAAAGGTGTAACCCATATTGTCCTTAATAAAATTGACGGCCTCCGACGCGGCATTTTTCATGGCCTTATTCAAATCAGGGTCGAGCCCGATGGCAATAAAATGAGTGGGTGTTTCAGCGCAAACCTGTTTGATCGGTTTTTCTTTGCGCACAATAAATTTGGCGATCAGCGTAAGCGATGCTTCAATCGCCACGCCACTTATTTCGCCGGTACCCTGTGCGGCATGGCAATCGCCGGTGGTAAATAACGCACCCTTAACCGATACAGGCAGGTAAAGCGTAGTACCTTTTACCAGGTGTTTCAAATCCATATTACCGCCATAATAACCCGGCGGGATAGAGCTTACCCTGCCCTTTTCAGGAGCGGGAGAAACCGCCATTACGCCAAAGAAAGGTTTGACTGGTATTTCGAGTCCCTCTTTAAACGAAGCTACTTTTTTCTTCCTGTCATACTTATATACAAAATTTTCACGGGTTGTGACGGCATCGCCAATGTCGCCGCCTTTTGGCCACACCGCATTTACACCATAGTTAC
>Ga0207072_1112_pt2 | contig 15460 bp, 16 predicted proteins | sample Alteio_BWMinHeat_68_FD_153570 | JGI IMG/M metagenome (GOLD analysis project Ga0207072, IMG submission 153570) | Enriched cells from forest soil in Barre Woods Harvard Forest LTER site, Petersham, Massachusetts, United States -... | ecosystem: Environmental > Terrestrial > Soil > Temperate forest >... | reverse complement strand
CGAAGCGCGCTTCCACTGAGGCTCTTCCCCATAATCGCGAAAAATTTTGGCAAGTTCAGCTTCGGTCCATGAATTAATGATTATTTCTGCTGTTAATGGTCTAGAAGGATCCATCCGCATGTCAAGCGGCCCTTCTCTCATAAAGCTAAACCCGCGCTCAGCTTTATCGAGTTGAATCGATGACACCCCGAGATCTAAAAGAATTCCATCTGCTTCTGTTATTTTCTGAGCAGAGGCAAGCTCCACTATCTCAGAGAAATTTCCCTTTACTAAACAGACTTGATTCTCCCAGGGAGCAAGTCTCTGAACAGCAAAGCTTAACGCCTGTGGATCTTGATCGATCCCTAGGAGAGTACTTATCTCAGGATGAGCTCTTAGAAGCCCTTCACTATGACCCCCCAAACCTAGAGTGCCATCAATAAAATAAGTAATTTTTTTATTTTCAAAGGCCGAAATAACTTCGTTAATCAGCACTGATGCGTGGGGATAAATATTATTCATGTTGCAAGTATACCATAAAACTCAGCAATGATAAAATGAAAGTGGAAGTTATTACTATTATTAAGGCTTTTATGGCTGGAATTACCATAGACCAATACGATTTGAGCGTTTATAGCCAGTACGCTGTGCGTACGATGATGAACGAGCAGATCAACCAACAGCTTCGTCTGCGCGAGGCGTCTAGTATTCCTCCCCAAATCCAGATCGTCGACCTCTTCCCACGTCAGAACGAGCTAGATATCCTCCTAGGCATTGTCCCATTACATACTCCTTGGGCGTACTTTTTTCCTCCCAAAAAGCTATACTCGACTCGACGCTCCCCCTTCTCTTTTTCTCGCGTAGCCCCCAGCTTTGGCTCTTCGTCATCGCATGATGAAGAATTAGAGATTCTTGAGTCTATCGATCCCGATTCAGAAGATGAAAAACAAGAAAAAGCGGCTATTCTAGGAGTTGTCAAACAACTCAAAAAAATTAATCAATGGATCGGATTTATTGTTGGACGCATCGGCCAATTCCTTCAAGGATAAGTGACTGATCATGAGTAAAATCAACTGGCGTGATAAATTAAGTTGGTCTGAAGAAAATCTTGAAGAGCTGCGCTTAGCGGGATATGCTTACTTGCGTCAAGGTAAATATGATATAGCTGCCTCTTTTTTTGAAGCATTAACAGTGCTAGACCCGGATAGCGCATATGATGCTCAGACACTAGGGGCACTCTATGTACAGATGAATGAACCCCTAAAAGCTCTTAAATACTTCGACAAGGCTCTCAAACTAGAAACTGACCATGCTCCTACACTTCTTAACCTTACCAAAGCCCTTCTCATGTTAGGAAAGAAAGAAGAGGCTTTGCGATTGGCAAAGATTCTATCAAAAGAGTCGAATCCAAAAATTGCCAATACAGCAAAGGCCCTTATTCTAGCTTGGGAGTAGATTATTTTTTCTCATCTTTCGTATCTACCTTAGTTTCACAGCTCTTTCTACAACGCAATTTTTTAACAATCGCATCGATAGAAAAGAGTCCGGGCCCAAAACAGAAGACGATTAATGCCGCTAGCAGAAAGTTGAATGGAGGCTCTTTAGTAATCGCTTCAGGATGCGCTAAAACCTCTTTAAATACCGCGACATGAGCTGTCAAGTAGGCTGTGACAGTGATAGCGATTAAAGGAATAGCCGCAAGACGAGATGCAAGACCGATGATAATTAATGCTCCACAAAGTACTTCTAATCCCGCTACAAGATAGACAGTAATATGAGAAGCTGGAATGTTTAGACTCTGAAAATACTCGGCAGTTGATCCAGGATTAGAAAGCTTTTCTAATCCAGTTTGAATAAATAGGTATCCCCAAAAAAGCCTAATCGCTAACAAAAGAAAAGGTTGAAGGATTCTACCTAGACAAACTAAAAGACCATAACATTTAGAGCCACATGTCGATGATGAAGACATAAAAAAATCTCCCGCAGGTTAAACCATTCAGGTTAAGTAATAAGTTAACTTATTACACCCGCAAGAGAAATTTTTCAACTACTTATTTTTTTAACACTCCACCCTTACGAAATTTAAAAGAGGGATTTTTTGGAGGATTTTGCTTATCGAGAATGGAATCCTTAAGGATTAAGGCAAAAGAGCTATTGGGCTTTATTTCAAGAGCCGTATTGACATCGACGAGGGCATTGTCAAGGTCACCAATGGCATAGTATACTCCTGCACGATCTACATAGGCATTGGCGCTGTTAGGAACAAGCTCGATCACGCGAGAAAAATCGGCTAAAGCTTCAGGATATCTGTTTTGTGCAAAAAAGATATGGCCTCTGAGTTTAATAGCACGAGTTTCATTAGGATGTTTAGCAATGTAGACAGTAACGGCATTTAAAGCATTTTGGAAATTTCCATCTTTAGCTAAACGGGAAATGATGTTTAGCGAAGGAACAGACTCTTCATTGGCATGTAGAGGCAAAAAACTACAAAATAGACAGATAATTAATATAAAATTACGCATAAATACTCCATTTCTTATTAGGAAAAAGAGTGATTATGCCTTCTTACAGCTTTATTTTCAATAGAGGTAAACTAAGCAATTAGACTGGAAATAACCGCGGAGCCGCAGGGAACGCAGAGGATGCGCAGAGAATTTTTTCTTCACAAAATCTCTCCGCGTTTGCTCAGCGTTCTCTGCGGCTCTGCGGTTATTCTCAGTAATAAACCAGCTTAATAATGCACTGACTCAGGCAAAGTCCCATCAACTAGATATTTGAAGTCGTCAAAATTATCTATTATACATCCTAAATCAACGAAATCATCTACTACTTCAAAGCAATCATTACTATAAACAGAGAACTTATTATTAATTTCTTCCATTTTATTTAAAATTTTTAAAGTATTATTATTAATAAAAGTCATTTGAATTTTAAATACATCTAACCAATGATTATAGACATCTTCTCCGGAATAAACATCATTTTTAGCAATCATTTCTTTAAAATCTTCCTCACCCTTTAAAAAAGGAAACACCTTTCCTAAATAGATAAACACATTGTTTACTGATCGTACTTTAGAAATACTATCGTGGGGAATTTCATTAACAATTAAGACATGATAAGATTTGAAAAGCTGAAATTCATCACCCAGTTTGTCACTTTTATGGTGTTCCTTATACGGTACACAGACCATCCCTTTCCAGTTATTTATAAGAGCACGTTGATTTAATTCTTTAATAGCTTCACAAAACTTACTTTCAACACTGTGTATAAGAATACCCGCTTTAGTACTATGTACATGAGCTGTCGGTTCTGTACTTTTTATATGACGAAAACTCCCAATTGGCGGCGAACTAGACATGGTATTCCTCTACTTAATTTCCTCAAGTTGATGAATCTAAAACACGGGCACGGGTTTTCACTAACTTTTCGTTGTAACCTCTTTTAGGTTCTTTACTACATAGTCCACATCGTCTAAATCCATTTCGTAGTAGAGCGGCAAAGAAAGCGCACTGGCATAGTATGCCTCTGCTTCGGGAAAGTAGTTTTCAATCTCACCGACTCTTTGTCTCAGTTCAGGATGTCGATAAATAGGAATATAATGCAACTGTGTGCCAATCTTTCTTTTAAGGAGCTGCTCCATTACCTGAGAGCGGTCTTTTTTGATTGCAGCAAAATCAATCTGCACCACAAATAGATGAAAGGCCGTATTCTCGTCATGCGCGTCTGTAAACAAACGGATATGCTCAGCACCCTTCAATAATTTTCTATACCTTTGAACAAGCTGTCGACGTTTTGTGACAAATGTATCCAAGCGTTGAAGTTGCGATAATCCCAAGGCTCCTTGCAGGTCTGTAAAGTTATAATTTCCAGTCGCTGCATAGATCTCATAGTGCCAAGGACCAAAATTTTGCTCTAAATACTTTGGATCTCTCTCTATGCCGTTATTACGAAACCTCTTTAAAAGATGGTATAGGTTAGGATCGTTGGTCGTGACCGCTCCTCCCTCGCTTGTAGTAATTGTTTTGACGGGATGAAAGCTAAAAATTGTCATATGACTCCATTGACAGGAGCCTACAGGTGAACCGTCAGAGTATTTTGAGCCGATTGCATGCGCTGCATCTTCAATCACAATCGTATCTGTACGGCGGATCATGCGGTCAATTTTTTCCATATCTACCGCTATTCCGGAAAAGTGGACAGGTACAATAATGTCCTTTCCACGCGAGTTGGGTTGATTTATCGTAGGTTCCAATGCATCTAAGCTGATATTTCCAGTATTTCTATCAATGTCTACAAAAACAATACGAGCACCCCACGCTAAGGCTGATCCAGCAGTTGAAAAAAAAGTATTGGGAGTTGTAATTACTTTGTCATTGGCCCCTGTATTAGCTGCAAAATAGGAGGCTTGTAGTGCGGCAGTTCCACTGTTAAAAGCAACGGCATATTTCGCTTTGCACTCCTCAGCAAAAGCAGCTTCAAAAGCTTCGACATGTTTTCCCCGGGTAATGATCTCTTCTCGAAGTACATTAGATACAGCTTGAATATCATTTTCATTGATTGATTGACGTCCATAAGGAAGAAAATTTTTAATCATTAAAAACCCTATAAAATATTTTATGTTATTGTAACCTTATGATTAGCATAGCAACACTACTTAACAAAATACAACAACGCTTTACTTATAGACAGCGATTTCTATTTTTTGCTGCAGTTTTCTTTTTTACGATACCTCTTCCCATTTACTGGGTATTGTTTACTCAAAATGCCCTCATTTGGCAAAAAAAATACCAGCTACAAGGTCTTGAAAAACTAGATACAATATCTAGGATCCTCTACTTAAAGTCTTTATTATTACAAGAGAGGCATGATTCTGCGCTGATAGAGATCTTTGATGATCTAGCCAAGCTTAAAAGGTATGGTGAAAAACCTGAAAAATACCTTTCTATCTATTTAGGCAAGAGCTTTTACTTAGCAACCTCCATTAAACCAAGCATCGAAACCATTCATCAAATACTAGAAGAATATGTTGCAGTCACCATATCAGGAAAATATACCGAAAAGGAAAAAGAAGAGATTAATGCCAGCCTTTTAAAGGAAATATACTTTCTCGCCTTAGCGACAGGAATTTTGTCAGATCCTGCTCATACTGAATCTAACGTCTTCTATGAGACATTTTTTCAAATGCCTGCACTCTTCCTTACAGTACAGGCACCCATAGAAATAAACGCTTTAGAGGAGCGTCGGACAGCCAATATGCAAGTGATTAAAAAGAAATTTTTGCAAGAATATGAGATTTTGAGAGTAAGCCGTTACGTCTTCGTCTTGGTATTTTTCTTTGTAACTCTGGCAGTTGTACTCTTTGTGATTTTCCGCGTTTTGACAAAACATTTATTGAGCTTATTGAGCCATATCGAATCTTTAGCTAAAGGAAATTTTTCAACGCGATACTATCCACCTTCCGAAGATGAATTTTCACAAGTTGGCTTAACGTTAAATGAGATGGCTCATGGGCTTTCAGACATCTCTAGTAGAATTCACTCACTCGGTATTGTTTTAACAGCTTCATCAGAACATCTGACCTATGAAGTTATGACTCATGAAACTAATGTGATTGATCAAGAGAGTAGCATTCAGAGCGCTGAAGAAGTCGTGAACCATATCGCATCCGATTGCCGCACCTATGTAGTGATCATCAATGACCTTAGTAATAGCGCCATGCAACTCCCCTTAGCTCACAATACACAGTTTACATTGGCTAGCCTTCATAAAACCATTGAAGAGATTAGCTTAGATTCAAAAACTACCTTAAAGGCACTACTAGAAGTACAACAGTTACTCTCACAAGCTAATGAACACAGTGCTCACATGGGCAAAATCAGTGAAGAAGCACATTTGCTAGCTCTCAATGCCTCCATAGAAGCAAACAGCAATATTGAATTTCATTCACCCTTTCTCAAAATAACCCAAGCCATCGAACAATTTGCTGACAGAACCGCTCAAGCTACTCTCAACATCGACTCTATTCTAAAAGAGACGTCAGAACACATCGACACAGCTAAAATGACAATTGAAGAATGTCTTGCACAACTAGAGTCAGGAAGAAATAGTGTCAAAGAGATGTATAATCAATTCCAGGGCATTAATCAGCAGGCTGTCTTACAAATGGAAAAATTTGAGCTGTTGAATAACGCCATGAAAAAACAGACATTTGAGGCCGAGTGCATTATTGAATCGCTCACAAGGGTACGCTCAAATGCCAAAAAGATTAGCGAAGTCTTTCAACAACTCAACGTAAAAGTGCAACATCTTGGGATAGCTGCCAGAGAACTTAAACAGCTACTCGAAGTTTTTTTCACGGAGACAGCACATATAGAGCGAAATGAGGGAGCAAATGTTTCTTAACTTGAGCACAATACAGAAACTTCTAAATAAATTTAGCTATTCTGCCAAAGTTAAAATCGTAATCTCTATCTCTTCTTTTCTCTGTATTTTTGCACTAATTGATCTAGTCGATCTTCAAGAACAGTTCACTGATACTTTGAAAGTACAGATACCCGTTGTAAAATTCTCTGAAGCCTGGACTGACTTTTTAAGTTACTTAAACGACATCAATAGAAACAAAAAAGCTGCTCATTTCTCCGAATATAAGTCCGCTTTTAAAATATTCCATAAAGAGCAAAAAAACCTTTTGCAAACAGTCTATAATGATTCGGCCACAATGAAATTAGCGCTTGAATCCTTGAATGGATCCATCTACCAGCTTGGTTTGGCAACTGTCTTAAAAGCCTTACCTTCAGAAACCATAGAAAACGAATTACTCTCCTTAAATAATCAAGTTTTTAATTCTCTTTTTTCCTCTAATCCAGTCCCTAATGGGACAGATATTCCTACCTATATCCTTCTACAAATATTATTTAATAAAGCCGCCCCTGCCGATAACTTAAGCTTACTCTCCTTTGCTTTGGACCCCTTAAACGAAAACTCTCTACCTGTTGAACCAGGACAAATCCTTAACTCTGCCGAAAAATTAAAACTCGCTTCAAAAAAAGAACTTCTAACACTTCAACTCACTTTCCAAAAAGAGATCACACAAACCCTACAAACCCTTTTAGACGCTCAAATCTATACTTTAGAATTCCGCGAATACTCCAGTTTATTTTTTGTAGCCATCGGAATATTAATCGTATTAACTGTCTACTCAACCCGCATGATGCGCACACCTCTCGAAAGCCTAAAATTTGCTGCCCAACAGCTCGCAAAAGGCCATCTATGGCAGCGAGCCATCGTCGAATCACAAGATGAAGTAGGAAAGATGTCCCAAGGCTTCAACACAATGGTGACTCTCTTAGAAGATGCCGTCTCGTCCACTTCTGTCGTTTCGAGTAAGTTAATTGAAACTATTTCTACCATTGTAAAATCAGCTCAAAAGCTTCGAAAAAAAATGTCTCTGACCAAGACCAGACTATCGCTCAAATTGCTATAAATACCGTTGGCATTATCCAAACCTCCAAAGAGGTCGTACAAGCGCTCGAAGATGCTCTTAAAGTCGCCACAGATACGCACGAATTTTCTATTTCTGCACAAGGAAATGTCAGAAATATCGAAACGGTCTTAAGACAGACAGCGATGGCCTCACAACAGATTGTAGAGACCCTCAGCCATCTCGTCGAAAAAGTAGCCAGCCTAAAAGACATCATCATCACCATCGTCAACGTTGCTGATGAAGCAAACTTATTAGCGATTAATACAGCTCTTATTTCTGGATCCTCAGGTCATCGCCAGAGCGGATTTGGAATCATCGCTGACAAAATTAACAATCTAGCCAGCCAAACGGCCTTTGTCACTCTTAAAATGGAAGATAGCGTTATTGCTATTCTAGAGGCCTTAGCAACAGCAGGATCGCAAGTGCATCAGCTCTCAAAGCAGATGCATTCTCACAGCTATGCTGCAGCAAGACTCGTCGAACAGTTTAGCTCCATCATGACCACCGCCAGCGAACAAAGAGAAACCTGCGCACAAATCAGAACGGTGATTGAAGGACAACAATCAAGTGCCGAACAAATTCACGACACACTCACACTACTCTCTCAAGGATCAAAAATTACTACTCGATCCGTAAGAAACCTGTATTCTCAAATACAATATCTTAGTGAAGCGTCTTCTAACTTACAGATTATTTTTGATAAGTTTCATTTAAGACCATAAAACCCTTGCCCTAAAATTAACCCTTGCCCCTGCCCCTGCCCTTGCCCTTGCCCGATATTTATTTATTTAGGGCAAGGGCAGGGGCAAGGGTTAGTATTTTTCTTTAAGTAATTGTTGAGCCAACGCAATATCCGAAGATACCTTTTGCAAGCGTGAGACAATATCCCACCCCAAGCGCTGGTCAAGCATATACGAATGAGCCTCATCGGAAAGGTCCAAGAGATGCGCCTCCAGTACCTTTCTTTGAGCAGCATCGCTCAAATCTCCGTGAAGCACCTCTAACAAAAGTTCTTCCGACTCTCTTTCAAGGTAGTTTGTCTCGTTCAAAACCTCATGCAAGTGCTCTGTAAGCTCTTCGTTATAACGAAAAGGGGTCTCATTCTCAATAATTTCATCAATGGAATGTAACGCCAACTCAAAGTAAGTTTGGCGACAATGGTCTATCTGGCTTTTCCAATACCCCAATCCTTCCAATGTTATCTTTGAAGGGCGTTTCTTTAATGCAACGAGATCTTGAACATGTGTATCTACGGCCTTCTTAGCATTAGTATTAAGTCGAGTTTTCATTTCTGGAGGTATTCCCAAACTCTCAATCTGATGGATCAGATACTCCTTCACAATCTCTATATCTCTATCAATACGCGTTAAAGCCTCTCCTACGAGATGCTGCACCACTGCATCAATAAGCTCCTGTTTAGACCGTTTTTTATCGAAGAAATGTACCCACTCTTTTGCACGCTCAAGCCATAACCCAATGCGTTTAAACGCTTTAGCCTGCTCTGGTATAGAATGTGAATGCATCGATTGATACAAAAGGGCCTCTTCGCGAAGAAGAGGATCAACGACAGCTTCTAAAAAAATCGACAGCTCGGGATCTTTCTCAATATCATAGACTTTCCCAGATGAAAAATTATCCTTGATCTTCTTCAAAGAAAGTAAAAGCTCGGCTGCCTGATTATTAAGCTCATGAATACGCCCTGATAGCTGCAGCTCTCTCTGAGGCTCTTGGATTTTAAGAAATGTCTTTACTCGTTTTTTTAATTTCCCAAACCAGGTAATAGTCACAGGGGTAGGCACATAAACAGAAGGAACTGCAATAGAACGCAATTTAATTGAAAACTGTTTATCTTTTTTATATGTAGTCATAATTAAATTATTAATTAATGTTATAACATAATAATAAACTAATTCTCTTTTTTATTAAAACGACCAGTACATACAGGACATACAGGACACTCACGACAAAGACATTTTTAAGAGAGAATCTCCTTGCAAAAAATTCGTCATTTATCCTAGACTGTGCGCATGTTGCTACAAGGGCGTGTAGCTCAGTTGGTAGAGCGCCTGTCTTACACACAGGTGGTCATAGGTTCGAGTCCTTTCGCGCCCAAGAAGCGGGAGTAGTTCAATTGGTTAGAGCACCGGCCTGTCACGTCGGAAGTTGCGGGTTCAAGTCCCGTCTCCCGCGTTGCCCTTTCAAGAGGCAGCGCATTATTTATCCCTTGAAAGATGTGAGTAAAGGTATCGTATGCAAGCAGTAGTATCTGCTCAGAATAAGCACTGGTTTTCAAACATTCTGCCCTATTTGACTATTGCAATAGGAGCGTTCCTGGCTGCCTTCGCGCTACAGGTATTCCTATTCCCCAATCGTCTTATTGACGGCGGTATTGTAGGCCTTGCGATGATTGGTGCATATACCTTTGGAAAGAGTCTCTTTGCCCCTCTTCTCTTTTTGCTGAATATTCCCTTCCTTTTCTTAGCTTATCGCTCTATCGGCAAGGGATTTGTGTTCTATATGCTTTATGCATTGATCACCTTTAGCTTATGGAGTGTGGCTATCCACCATTTCGCTCCTGGGTGGGAGTTCCATGGAGAGACCTTAGAGGTTGTCGTAGTAGGAGGAGCTATCCTAGGAGTAGGATTAGGATTAATTATCCGCTACGGGGGATGCACTGATGGCACTGAGATTTTGGGTATTATTATCAATAATAAGACCGGAATCACCGTAGGGCAAGTCATACTCATCTGTAACATCTTTATTTTTGGTGCCGCTGGTTTAGCATTTCAAGATTGGCATCCACCGCTGCTCTCGTTGATCACTTATATTGTGGTTATCAAGATTATGGATGCTGTGATTGTGGGATTAGATGAAACTAAGTCGGTACTCATTATATCAAAAAAATCGAAAGAGATTACTCAAGCAATCATCCATGAGCTCGGACTTGGCTTAACGATTATGTATGGTCGAGGCGGATTTTCTGGGGATGAGAGAGAGATTATCTATGTCATCGTCGAGCGTTTGCAACTCGCTGAGTTAAAAGAACTTATCTATTCTCACGATCCACAAGCCTTCATCGCTATTGAAAATCTCCACGAAGTCGCCAATGGAAACCAAGGCCATAATGGCAAAGGGAAGAAATGGCGCAAGTTGCTGGGCAATATCTTTAGCTTCTCCTCTGCTACTAAATGAGTGAAGGACCATCCCTCGAAGAGGTCCGCCAGCAGGCGTTGACTTTAGGATGGGATGATGTAGGAGTGACTTCCCCTGAAATTCCCGAAGAAGATATTGCCTCTTATCAAGAGTGGATTGAAAAAGGCTACCATTGTCAGCTTAGCTATATGGAAAATGAGCTACGTCTTAATCCTCAAAGACTCCTGCCAGGCGCAAAAAGCGCTATTCTTTTTGTCACAAACTATAAGCAGCCAAAATTGCCTTTTCATAGTGATGGACGGGGTTTAATAGCATCTTATGCGCGCAAAAGAGACTATCATCATGTCCATCGCAGCCGTATCAAGCGCTTTATCCGCTGGCTGGAAGAGCGCACTGAACAGAAAGAGATTGCTTTAGGATTTAGTGATTCCAAGCCCATATTAGAAAAAGCACTTTTTGTAAAAGCGGGCTTAGGATGGTTTGGAAAGAACACCCTGTTAATTCACCGCCAGTTTGGAACATTTATACTCCTCTCAGGAATATTGACAACTTTAAGTTTTAATTTACCAAAACCCATTAGTACACGCACTCCACGCTGTGGCGTATGCACAAAATGCTTAGATGCCTGCCCAACCCGCGCACTTATTTCACCTTATAAACTAGATGCCTCAAGATGCCTCGCCTATCATCTCATTGAATCCAAAGAGCCCCTACCTACCGCCATTGCACAGGCCAATCCAGGTTATGCCTTTGGCTGCGATATCTGTCAGGATGTCTGCCCACATAATGTCCGTTCACCTCTTTCTATCTGTTCCGACTTTATTCCAGAGAGTACCGAAGAGGCTTATCTCACACTCGAGAAAGTTAAGACAAAATCTTTTAACGGCACACCGTTGAAAAGACGTGGTGCGGAAGGTTTAAGCTGGAACCTTCTCAGTCTTTAAGAACTTATAAAAGAGAGGATTAATAGCAATGGAGACTAGGGCGCAAGCCACGAGAATGTCGTAGCCGTCGTCAGGAATAATCTTATATTTCAAAGCCTCTTCACTGAGGATAAACGAGAATTCACCAATTTGTGCTAGAGCGATGGCTATTGTGAAAGCAGTCTTAAGAGGATACTTGAAAGCTATAGTAATCAAAAATGCTACTAATGGCTTTAACATAAGGATGATGACCAATATTCCAATAAATAGAACATAATTTTCGACGATAGCATAAGGGTTAAACAACATCCCAATAGAGAGAAAGAAAATGACTGAAAAGGCATCTTTTAGAGGCATCGAATTCAGATAGATCTTTTGACGCATGTTTGTTTGGCCCATGACAATCCCTGCAATAAAGGCACCCAAAGCAATGGATGTTCCAAGCAATAGCGTAGAGCCTGTAGCGATGATAAATGTGATTGCCAATACAGAGAGGGTAAAAAGCTCATGCGATTCTGTTTTCATAATTTTAGACAGAAAGTAGGCGACTATTCTGCGCCCTACTGTAAACATCACTAAACAGACAATAATAAATTTTAAAACCATTAATCCAAATGCTAGAGATATCTGCAAAACTGAAAAATCGGCACCTTCATGCCTCCCTGCCAAAGGCTGAATCAATAAAAGAGCAACCACTGTAATTAAGTCCTCAACGATCAGCCAACCTACAGCAATATGCCCTTCAGGAGTATTTAAAATATGATTGTCAGATAACAGCCTTACTAAAACTACCGTACTCGCCACTCCGATCGCTAAACCCAAAACGATTCCCGCTTCCAGAGACCAGCCCATATAATAAATAAAGACCGCACCCGCTATCGTAGACATAAGCGTTTGGCATATAGCACCTGGAATCGCTATGTGAGATGTATGAAGTAGATCTTGCCATTTAAAATGCAGCCCCACACCAAACATCATTAAGATCACCCCTATTTCAGCCAGCTCCTCCGCAAGAGTAAGGTCTGCTGTATAGCCAGGCGAATAGGGACCGATTAAGTACCCTGCAATTAAATAGCCGAGAATGGGGGATAATTTTGCACGTTGAGTTAAATATCCCAACAGACTAGCTAATCCAAAACCAATCGTCAGGATTAGAACTATCTTCAGATTTAGTGCATCCATTCTATACCACAGCAGCGTTATACCATGTTTAACGAAGCTGTGATATATTTAGAAATAAATTATTTGAATTTAGTTAAATGGGTGCGATACGCATTTGCACAATCTAAAAGAACTTGTTCGAATTTAACATCCTTCTTATTAGATTCTTCTTTTGTATTATTTTTTGTATCATCATTCTTCTTAGAATCTACTTTATTTACATGATGATCAAGTGATAATATCCAAGTCCCGAGAGAAGGATCAAAAGGCCTATGAGGAGCTAAGGTTAAAATTGTATGCTGAGCTTGCAGCAATGGTTTTAAAAGAGGAGTAATTTTATCATATTTTGTTTTTCCATTAGTTTTAAAATCGAGCTTCTCTCTAGAAATCTTCCCATTGAAATCAATCATTTTTTTGATGATTTCACTGTTGTCATCGTTAAACAATTTATTATATATAACAAAACCCACAACACCTGCAGCGACGACAGTGCCCATCGGTACGGAGAGAAAGCAAATTCCTGGAACTGCTATAAATCCAAAAACAATAGCAGCAATCTTAGAAGCATTATAAGAACTCTGTTGGAATAAAAGCGAAGCTTCAACAGGCAGCGCCGCTTCTTTTGATTCATCTACATTACAACCAAGATATTGTTGAATAAGCTTAATTGTTACATCTGTACTATCATTCGTAACATAATTACTTTGCATACTAATCATATAAACCTCTATTTATTTTTGATCATTTTATGAAAATTTAAAATTTTTAGTGTCTAACAATTGCGTAGCTCCTTTTAGTTTTACAACTTCGGAAACTTTAATAAGATTTATAGTTCGAAGAACGTCATGCACATGAACAATTCTATTCACTCCGTATTCTTGTAAAGGGCTCGCTAATCTAATCGCATCGTTTGCATCCGGTTTTTTTTCATATTTACAGCAAGCATCCATAAGTGCGGTATAAAAAATGATTGTTTCAGAATTTAAGCCATTTTTCCTATAAGGATGAACTTCTAAAAAATTATTTAAACAATTTTTATCTATCTCTAGCTTTTGCTTCAGTGATGACCAAGCTTCTCCATAGTTATACTCAGAAGCATTTTTAAAATAATCAATAAAGTTTTCTTTGGCCATGCGATCTAAATAAAATTGATAAATATAATAAGCAATAACTCCTAAAGCTACACCTGTTGCTACAGTAACTGTGAAGGATGGGATAACGCAGAATGTGGTAAGAGTAAGTGCGTATCCAGACAGAGCTGCAATTCCAAGCTTATTAACTTGATTGGAAGGCAATCTGTCTGATCTACAAATATTATAATAGTGTTGAGCAAATTCATCGAGATTTGATTTGATCGTACCTAATTCAGACTGATAACTTAAAACATTAAGTTCTTGCATATTAACTCCCTATTTAGATTGTAAATCATAAAGAATAAATAATAAAAATTCAATAAAAAAGTTATTTCTATCTTTTGACTGGAAATGCCTGCATTTGCATAATGCGCCTATTATGGAATATTCAGAATCTAACTTTACCGACACACCTTTACTCACTTCAGATTCTTGGAGAGTCTTTAGAATCCTATCAGAGTTTGTCGAAGGATTCGAAAACATGACTACGATCGGACCTTCAGTATCTATCTTTGGGTCAGCACGTCTTCAGTCTGATACGCCTTACTACAATATGGCCATTGAGGTCTCTCAAGAAATTGCTAAGAAAGGCTTTGCTATCATTACTGGAGGCGGTCCAGGTATTATGGAAGCCTGTAACAAGGGCGCACAGCAAGTTCAGGGAAACTCTTGCGGCCTAGCCGTAGATCTTCCTTTTGAGAGCGAGCCAAACAAGTACATCGATCCTAAATATTGCTTGCGATTCCGCTACTTTTTCGTCCGTAAAGTCATGTTTATACGCTATGCACAGGGCTATGTATTTTTGCCTGGAGGCTACGGTACTTTGGATGAATTATTTGAAGCTTTAACGCTGATTCAAACAAATAAGATTCATTCTTTCCCTATCTATCTAATGGGAAAAACATACTGGGAAGGGCTTTTAGGCTGGATTAAAAGTACGATGCTAGCGCAAGGCTGTGTGAATGAAAATGATCTTACTCTCATTCAGGTGACCGATGACCCCATGGAAGTCGCCAATGGCATAGAACGCCATTTCCAACGGTCTCGCAGCTCACGTAACTTTTAAAATTAAACGCAAAGTCGCAAAGTCGCAAAGAAAAAATTTTAAATTTATCTTTGCGCCTTTGCGACTTTGCGTTTAATTTTTTAAGAGTCTCCGAGCTCGAAATGGCAGCCTTCGTTAACAAGCTTATCGACATAGCCTAGGTCGTAGTCATTGCTAAGGAACTTACTGTCATTCAGCATGTAGAGGTGGAAGGGTATCGTAGAATGCACACCACCGATATGGAACTCACGCAATGCTCTTCTAGCACGTGCAAAAGCCTCATCACGCGTTTTTCCTTTTACAATCAGCTTGGCGATCATAGAGTCATAATAGGGAGGAATTTTGTATCCTGAGTAACAGGCACTATCGACGCGAACATATGGACCGCCTGGTGGTAGATAATACTCTAGTTTACCCGGTGAGGGCGAAAAATTCGTAGCTGGGTTTTCGGCATTAATCCTAAATTGGACGACATGCCCATCAAGTTGGATAGATTTTTGATTGAAGCGTAGCTTGCCTCCATTAGCAATATGGAGTTGTTCTGCAACGAGATCGATGCCCGTTAACTCTTCTGTGACGG
>Ga0207072_1111_pt1 | contig 15794 bp, 2 predicted proteins | sample Alteio_BWMinHeat_68_FD_153570 | JGI IMG/M metagenome (GOLD analysis project Ga0207072, IMG submission 153570) | Enriched cells from forest soil in Barre Woods Harvard Forest LTER site, Petersham, Massachusetts, United States -... | ecosystem: Environmental > Terrestrial > Soil > Temperate forest >... | reverse complement strand
TTAAAAGGAAGCTCCCTCGCACACGGCCTGGGCTATAGAAGGATCCGCCCTTCGGGCTTTAAAAAAAGCGGGCACGGGCATGGGCAAGGACAAGGGGATTTAGAGACGATCTTCGGGGGGGATTTGAAGGAGCTTGGCTATGATGTTATCTATATCTGTTCCGGGGAGGGTGACTTTGCGCCCATTATTATTGATATGATGAAATGCGCCGATTACTATTGCCGGAGAGTATGTTCTAAGCCATCTTCTGAGGGGTTTTTTATGCTTTGGGTAGTCAGTTTCTCCATTAATGAATCGTAACTGTGATTCAATATTTTGAAACTCTGGATTTTGAATAATAGTATTAAAATCATTGCTATCTCCACCAGTCGGAATGCTCTTATAGGGAGCATAAATCATCGTTTTCACACCATCGGGTGAGGAGGAATTCTTTCTTAATTGCTTTTTCCAGGTTTCGGATTCTTCTTGGGTTAAGCAACCGACAGCTAGGATTTCATTGCCTTTGTAATGCACGACGATATCAAAAATGTTGCACTGTCTGTCGGAGCCGACTTCTGCGGGCTGGTGAAGCACTCCATTGTTTAAGCGTGGTAAGAAATTATTTGTAAACCAAATGCGGTTATCAAACCCGTTAGCCATAGCTTTTAAATCATATTGAGTGGACTTCTTTAATACATCTACCAGAGAATAGAATCTTGGGAAAGCACTATTATTTTCATTTTTTAGGGTGCTTATGGAGCGTGGATTAAAATCCTTTGGCCATGGTTTTTCTTTAAAATAGCTTCTTGATGCTTTCGAGTCTGAGTTAGTGTTTTCGTTCTGTTGATTATTTTCTGTATTTTGTTCGTGATCATTCTCTTGGGTAGTATTGTTTTCTAAAGTGACTTCTTGGCCGATGGAGTCAAGTGCATGGACATTAATATGTTCTCCATCCGTGAAGACAGTCACTGTGGGAGGCATCGGCGGTCGTGTATCAGGATCCATAAGCTTAATAATATCGCTAAGGATGTCTAATTTTTCTTTTTCAGAAAACCATTCGCTATCTTTAATAACGCCATAGTACTCATTTTTTAACATTTTAAGGACTTCTTCTGTATCAATCTCTTTTTGAATCCATGAGAATAGCTTGATTGGATCATCTTCTATTGCAGAAATGAGGAACTTGGCAAATTTCTTAAAGATGCTAAGAAATGTGCTAAGGTCTGGCGCATAGATCATTTTATCGAGAATCTTACGTCGTACAATGTCATGCATTTTCTGCTGGAAGGCCTGGAAGTTATCTTTTGCGGCCTGATTTGCTTCGATCTCAATCAAGCGTGAAATGACATCTCTAATGGGTATTTCATCGACATTTTTCCCTGGAAACGCTGCTATGGCTGCTTCTTCTACCATGGCGAGATGAATCTGCTGGTTTTCTTTGAAGGAAGATTCAGCGGCAATCTTTTCCAATTCGCCATTTAAATAGAGCTCTCTGAAGCGCTTAGGGCGCAAGCGGAAGATCTCTTGTAAAAAGTGATAGAAGGGCTGTTTCTTAACTAAATTGATCGCAGAGCCATCTTGAGGAACATTCATTCCAAAGGCATGCACTGAATCGACAAAGGTAATTCTTTCGCTTGGCAGAAGTTTGCACTGGTCGAAAGGAAGATCTTTCGGTGGTACGCTTTTGTTAGCACGTCTTTCTCTAAAGACCAGAAGATCTTTTCCATCGATTTTTTTATAGAATACGACTGCTTTTTTAGTGGGGCAGAAGTCTAAGATTCTTTCTGCAATGTCTTCGTTGGACATTTTTAGGTAGGCTCCACCGTCAATGAACATGCTGAAGTTGCTACCCGGTGAGAAGTATTTCTCTAGGACTCTTTCGAGAATATCGCTTGGCTTTGTCGCTTTAATAATGTCGATGTTTTTCTGAGGACATTTTTTAAATAGGATATGTAGAGCTTCTCCAATAGTGCCTGGGTCCCAAAGCATTTTGAGGTGCCAATGGTATGTGCCGTCGTTATAGGGGGTTCCAGTATAAAAATAGAGGGATTTGAACATGGATGCAAAATTCTGAGCATTGCTGTTAATGGACTGTTTCCAATAAGTAATTTGTTTAGAGGCAAAGTTGCGTATGTAGAAGAAGATGGCTCTTGGATTAAACTGGAGGGTATCTACAATTTTCTTCCATGCAGCTGAATCCTCTTTCATTGTGCACGCATCCAATAAATCAATAGAAGGTGTTTGTTTATTGGTTGTTGGAAAGAGTTCGCACCAGAATTGATAAGCTGCACTATTCGTATCGATTGTTTTTAAAATGCCTTTGGCTTCATTGGAGCTTTCAGCGCTTTTAACGATAGACTGGATAAGTTCACGCATTTGATTGGGCTCAAGACCTAAATGTAGATAGGTTAAAGCTGTTTTAACATGATCCTCAAAGGGGGATTGGATTGTACAGTTATTGAGAGGATTGTTTAGGCCATAATATGGAATAGCATGTACGCCGCGGCCGTTCACGTTAGAAAAACCATAACTTAAACCCACACCCATGTCTGTGTCATTTTCTTCTGAGAGTGTATTGCGAAATAGAATGGTAAAAAATCCTTTGATAACGCAGATATCATCAAATTTGGGATGTTTCTTGATAAATTCTGGAATGTGATCCGCCTTGCCGCAAACATACTGTACAAAGGCTTTCCTTTTTTCATCAGTCTGCAGGTCATATTCTTGCATATAACTCAGTCTTTCTGCTGCATCAGGTGCGATAAAGTCTTCATAGATTTTCACGTCAAGTTTATGTAGCTCATTATCACGCACTAAAGCAAAGATATCTGGATCTTTTGTCAGGGCTTTGTAACAGCGTTCAATCGTTAAGACATATTTCTTGGATAGAAGGAATTTTTGTCCAATAGGATAGCGTAGCTGTCTTTTTGGGTTAGCAATGCTGTGGTATTCATCGCCGATGAGGATCCCATTGGAACGTATATTAGCAAGTATTGTTTTGAGTTCTTCAAGTGTTTGCCATGTGCTTCCTTCAGTGAGTTCATCTAAGAGAGAGAGTGACTCGGCCTGCTCCAAAAGATTAAGCTCTAACGACTGTGCATCTGTTTTTACAAGATCGATCGTCTCCTGTTTCTCCATCACTCTGTCTAAAACAATATTGATCGCTCTATAGTTTTGGACGTCTCTTTTATCTTCTCGATTCATGGGTAAGGTATTGACAGTCTGTCCATAGACTTCATTGCTCTGCTTGCTACCGTCTCGAATATTGGTCTCTGCTAATTCTTCTGCAAAAGCATTAAACACCAGATTGTTTCCATTAGCTAACAGTGACTTAAGGGTTGGATTGATGAAGATCGTTTTACCATTTGCCATCAAAAGTTCTTGGACTAAGTCCCCATCTTTTTCTGCAATAATGCCGGTCATTGAAGCGAGCTGATTTTTCCATAATATAAGATTTGACAACCACTCAAAGAAGACATAGCGATAAAGCTCGCGAGGAGGTACTGTTGCGAACGAATAGCTGCGTTGAGCGATGAGTTCTCCACCTAATAGAGAAAGATGCTCTTTATATTTTTTGGTATCTCCTAGCTTTTCGTAGTGACAAACTTTTTCAAAATGATCCAGGACTCGGTTAATCTGCTTAAAGTGACCCTGCAATGCGGCATAAGATATAAATGCTTCTTCAAGCTTTTGCAGTTCAGGAGCATCTAATCCTAATCTAGAGCTAAGAGTACCTACTTGTTCTGTTAAAAGAAGTTTCTTTAAGTCTTCTAACTTTAACTTAGGAAGGTTCGCCAAATAGGGCGGATTCAGAACGGCTAATATCTCTTTTTCTTGTTTATCAAGCTGCTTTTTCCATTTTGCTTGGAGAGCTAGAGCTTTTGTAGATACTTTCCAAAGACGTTGATTTCCTAAGAATTGGAATGCATTGTTGTTTGTCTTTGGGCGCTCTTTGAATTGTTGGAGGCTATTATTGACACGTCCAAAACGTTCTTCTTCTGACTGTGAAGTATTTTCATGATCAAAGGGTTCGACAAGTTGTTCGTTAGTCTGTTCTTTTGTATTAGGGATTTCCTTAAAAGCTAAATCAAATAAACTCTTTAATTCTGTATTGATCGCCTTTTCTTTGACATCCAAGAAAGCATATGAGGGAGGTATTACGGGAATATTCTCCGGCTTTATAGGAAGTGGTAAAGGTACTTCCTGTGAGGCTGTAGCGGTGTTAACTACCTTTGCTATAATACTAAAAGGATCAAATGCATAGGTTTTCCAATCGGTAAGGGTATTAAAGAATCCCCCCATCATTATTTTTCCAAGTGATACGCAGGAGTTTTCTACAAGATTCTCCTCAAAAAATTCTTTAAAACTTTTTTCAGAGTGTAATGAGTCCATTAGCTTATAAGAATTTGAATAGATAAAGCTTGTATGTGTTACATGTTCAAGACATTCAATTAAAAAGCGGGTTTGATTGCACCATCCTCCCTTAATCAATGGAAGAAGCTTCAATAAAGCATCTCGCTCCTCAGGAGTTCGTTCTCCGCGTGCAATCGCATAATAGGTAACAAATTCTTTTTTAATATCTTCAGGCGTGATTTGTTGATAAATTAAATGAGGATTTTGAATTTGCCTATTTCTCATTCTTTGTCTAAGAATTTCTATATTTTGTAATCCTATTTCTTGAAATAGGGAGCTTATAACTAAATTTTTTACTTTGCTTTTGCCTTTCAGCTCTGTTCGAGAAGGCAATCCATAAGAAAACGTCGATTTTGCATTGTAGAAATTGACAGCTGTGCGGACAATTCCAAAAATCTTCCCCAAGAATTGATTTCGTAGGGGTTCTTTTACCCCAAATTTCTCTTTCAATTGAAGATATCTCTGCTTAAGTTTAGGAGAAAAGGCACTTATAACTTCCATGAAGATCTCAGCGGCTATTGCAGGGGCATTCAATTTTTTGGGAATATAGGCTTTAATAAAATCTGGTATTTCCTTCATTACATCTTCTGGTATTTCTGGAAGGCGAGTACAACCCCGCTGCACAGAGCGGTAAAGAAACCATTCTTGATCTTCTGTAAATGTGTGATCAACGGGTAGTGATTGTAAATCGTAGAGAACAACAAGGGAAAAAAGCCATTCCAGAGCTATGCTTGATTCTGGACTATCCTCTTTGGGATGTAGAAGATGATTTTCTTCCAAAGCGGCTAATAGCTCGAGGCGGAGTTTACCGGCATTTTCAAAAGAAGCTGGCGATAATATAAGTGGTATTAATTGCTTTAGAACAGTATTTGGGAAAGGTTTTAACTTACTTAATCGAATAAATTTCTTTAATACTTGATCAGCCTTCTTGGTTTTTCCCTGTAGAAAACGTAAAGTGACAAGATAGGCCATAGCTTCAGGATCTTCGCTGGATAGCTCTCCATCCGATTCTATGCAGTAAGTAAAATATTTGTTTTGTCTCATGCTGGCCTGCTGAATAGCTCCAGTAAGCTCTTCAGCTCCCTGCCTCAGAGGTCCTTCGACTTTTAACGTCGAAAGAACACGCGATATTGGTGTAGAGAACCACTGAGATTCAGGAACAATAACTTGTTTTTCTCCTGATTCTGTTTCTAAGAGTAAGTATGAGGGTATACCTAATAGAGAAGGATCGGTAGGTTGATTTGGAAGGTGATAAAGAGTGCCTTCATGAGTTAAAGTAGCTTGGAGTTCGCCTTGATTTTGACTTATTTCAATGAGTTTATCTGCATTATCAAGATATACATAAGCGAGATGATCATCTCCAGCACGTTTCCAGCACTGCATATCTTCAAAAGAACAGAAGCGTGCCAGAGGAGCAATTTTTCTTTGGATTTGAAAAGGATCTACTGCAACATATTCTTCATTTTCTATGAGTATGCGACACACTCTCAAGTTAGTAGAATTGCCTTTGTACTTTAATTCAATCATCCGACCCGAGACAGTTTCCAAAAGCATGGATTTTTCATCATTAATGGGTAGATCTTGTCTCCAGATACGGCGGATATCCTCCTTTACAATAGCGTGAACAGAAGTAGGCAATTTTGTTTCACAGAGGTCATAGTATTGATAGTTAGTGTTCGGATGATTCTCTCTGAATTTTTTGAAGATCTTAATCGAATTTAATCGCTCATCGTAGAAAATTTGAAATTTACCATCTTCAGATACGATATTATTTGCATTATTAAAAAGCAGGTTAGGGATTTTTTTCAGGTCTTTAAACTGTTCTTTAAAAAAAATTTTTACTAGTTTTAGAACATCAAGATTAGGTTGAGGACCCTCTATTTCACCACTCTTCAAATTGAATTTATAATCTCCCAATTGAACAATCTGTTTACTACAAGAACTAAGAATCCTTTTTTCTGCTTGACCTCTGATTTGTCGATCTTCAAGGATTTCTAAAAAGATAGATTTAATCGGCAATAATGCATAAAAGATTCCAGACCCTGACCATTTGATAAACTTTTCCAAAAAGTTCACTGAATGCACTTTATTGGCGGGATGAAAAAACGCTCTTAGCAGGATCGAAATTGCATTAGTTCTATCTTCAGGAGCTATTGTATAGGGATCATCAGGCAATGTCTCAGCGTAAAGCTGAAGAGCCATACCTCTGATCACCGGATCTTTATTATCACACATTAACAATAGGCCACTTGATCCCCACAACTTAAATCGGTGATGTGGAGCATATTTATCAACCTGTTTTTTAAGGCGATTAGCGGCAGAATGGAGCCATAGCTTCCATTTAAGGCATTTATAACAACTAAAATCCTCATATAGATCGTAGAAGATATCGATCATTCTATCTGCAAAATCGGGATTTTCACTCAGAAGTGTTTTCATTTGATTAGATTCAAAAAGAATTGAATCCATCAAGAAAGTAAGCTTTTCGTAAGGATCAACACCTTTTAATTCTAGCTTATAGCGGCAAAGGAATTCGAGTAAGCGAGGTATCTTATTTTCAGGCTGAGTAAAGATCTTCTCTAATTCATTACTCAAAGAGGGATGATCTTTAATAAAGAAATCACTCCAAGCTTTTTTAGGAGCATTTAATAATTCATGCTGAGGAATAGATAGTTCGTCATAATGTGTGGGTGTATACCGCTCATAAGGTAAAGATAAATCTGAATTAGAAACATATAATTTCTTAGAATTGTTTGGAGGAAGATGAATTTGTTCAAAAATGTTAACAAAAAATCTGCGTACAGAATTTTTGACTGCATTATAAATTCTCCTACCCACGTGGTAATAGAAAATCCCACGAGACGGCCGTCCGGAAGTGGCAAATTTATTGGCAACACAAGTTTGGCGCTTTAAATATGCAAATTCTTTCGGATAGAGCTCCCAATCGTTATTAAGATTAAAAGATTCCTTGTCTAAAGCATCAATGATTAAATAATCTGTATTACTTTTATTCTTTACTGCAGGATATTGGTCGATATGGTGATCGGGTGGAATTGAAAATTCAGAATTTCCCTTAACTGATTTATACCACTCCTGCATTTTAGGAGTTTGCAAGAGTTTTTTATAGTACTTTTCATCTGAGCAAAGATCCATTGAATCATAGACAAACAGAGCTTCTGAATGGAGCTTTTTCACTACTTCAGAGGCATAAATATCTTTTGGAAGAGTTGAGATATTCAGAGAGGGAAAGAAGTACGCACATAATTTTTCTGTCCTATCTATTAACTCAGGAGTTTCGAAGTGAGTTCCTGCAGCTTTAAAATAGGACAGCAATGGAAAAGCATTAATAGTAAATCCATTTAAAAGAGCTTCTGGATTTTTTTGAGCTAGATGATACGTGACAGCTAATAGTGTGTAGGAAGCGATAACAGTACGCGTTGATATAGAAGGATTTCTTTGCAATTCTTTAGTTATATCGATTAAAAGGGTAGAATATTGACTAAGGATAGCCAGTAGATCTGAAGGGTCCGAGATCTCGTCCCAAATTGTTTTTTTCCCTTTTTGAGGAACTTCCCAAGATTCAATTTCATTTAAAATCTGAAAACATGCCTCTTGATAGGGAGCTGACTTTGCATTGTAATATAGTTTTTCTAGTCTTACATTTAACGTTTGGGGAGATGCGTTTGGAATAGAATCATCAGGATAGAAGGTACTCACAATACTTGTAGAATAAATGTTTGGAGATGATCCTCGGCGACTACGTATTCTAATTAACGTATCATTAATTTTTCTAAGTTTTTTTTCAGCTCTATCTAATTTGAAGGGATGTTGAAGAACACTTAAAACATGATTTAACATTATTTTTTGGAGGTCTTCGATAAGTTCTAAATCAGAGGATTTATATTCATACGAGATAGTAAGAGGATTTTTAATATCATCAATTAACTGAAAAAGCAGTTCTATAGCGGCTTTAGGACTTACTTTTTCTAATTCCTTAATTTTTTGGTAGACAACCACGTCTATTATCTGAGAAGGTTCAATTGGAGGTCGTTTCTGTTCAGCCTCCTCTTCTAATAAACTAAATTGATTAGACTTAACCACTGCTTTAGGGAGATGCCCTTCTGATGCTTTTTTAGAAGTTGGGGGTAAGTCAAAGGAGATAGTATTTTTACCCAGAAATGTTCGACTACTAAAATCAGTGAGGGACTGAAATTTCTGAATTTCGCTTGTAAGTTTATCAAACTCTTCTTTGGGCATTTTATATTGTAAGGCGAACATAAAGCCTTTCCAGGCGTACTGAATGATGTATCCGAATATAAGATTTTCTTTTCGGAACACGAGATAAAAGACTGGATAGAGGATATAATAGAGTATTGCTGAGGAGAGGCTTTCTAACCATCCTGTATTTTTAGTAGATGTGTTCACCGGAAGAGGCGGTAAGGTGCTTAGTGAATGAGAAATGGTGTCTATGAATTCTTCAGCATCTTTGCCAAACAACCAGTAAAATATTTTTTTAGACTGCGCAAATCCGCTAGGAGATATGTCCCAACGATGGAGAAATCCTTGAAGTTCCTCTAACCATTTTTTAGGAATGACATACTTTTGTGCTAGTTTGTATTCCCTTTTGTCCGCTTTTCTTTTTACAGCAATGGCTAGTTCTATTTCTTTAATGGATGCTTGGATTTTAGGATTCTGAATTTTAAGGTTATCTTCCTTCAAGGCTACCAGAGCCTGTTCCATGACTTTCAACTGCTCAGCAGTTTCGATGACGAGGCAGCCACCCTCATTTTTCTTGAAGTCCTTACAATATTGGACTAAAGCTGCTTGGTGAAATTGGTATTTTAATTCAAATAGATCGGTTTTTCCCTGGTTGCAGTAAGCCAAAATTTGATCGAGCTGAGTGAAGTCAGACGTTGAAATGTGCTGCAATTCCTTAAACCTTGGCTTACTAGGTTCTTGTTCCAGATGATGGAGCAGGCCATTGTAAAAGTCGTCTATATTCACAATCTGTTGTGAGTCTTTTAAAGGGACTAAGGACATAGTTAAGAGGCGATGCAAGAATCCAAGGTCAAGTTTTTCAGCATGAATATTTTCAAAATGCAGAGGCCAAACGACCTTTTGAGAGACTTCATCTCTGAGGTGATAATTCAGAGCGACTCCTGAAGGGTAGATTAAGAGAGAAAAATTACCATCGGCTTGTCTCTTAAATTCAATCCACATCTCCCCTGAAAATAGGATCTTATTTAAGCCAGAAAATTCAAAAACAAAGTTTGGAACCAAATTTTTTGCTTTGTTAAATAACTGATTGAATAGGGTGTCAGACCAATCGGAGAGATCATTCATGGGATCATTCAAGAGTTCTAGGACTTTAGACTCTATTTTGGAACCGAGAGAATTGTTATCAGCGCCAAGATCATCCTTTTTTTCAATAAGCCATTGAAGGAGTTTGTAAGTAGGCCCATCGGGAAGAAAAAGCAATAATTTTTTTAGAAAGGGGTTTTGAAAAAATTGCTCTATATCATCAAGTATTTCTTTTGCTGCATTCCCAGATATTTGATGGTGCAGAAGGTTCTGCACGATTGAATGAAGTTCGAAAGTTCTTCTTTGAGCTATCGATTTATAAGGTTCATCAAGCTCATCGATGATAAACCTGGGAACTAGTTTTAATAGATGAAATAAGCCTTGAATCGAATTGCAGTTTTTACCATAGCTACCGCAGAAAAGTTTTTGCTCACCAGGCTTTAGAGAGTGTATATAATTGATTAAGCTTAGGGCAAGGTCATTAGAAACAGTTTCAGAAGATCCCTTTTTATATTTTTCGATGAGTTCGCGAATAAATTTTTGACCCACAAGAATGTTATCCACTTTTTGTGTTTCGGTCTTAGATTTGAGATATTCAAGCTCAAATTCGAGAGCTTCTTGCGAAAGTTCCGATTTTTTGCCCAAGATTTCTAAAGTAGCTGCTGCACTTAGAGGTTCATTGCGAAAAGGAGGAGTGTGCAAACCTGAGCCAGTACTCAGAGTATTCAGATATTCAAGGGAGTGCTTTTGAGTGATCTCCTTCATGGCCGACAATTTAGAAGGTGTCGAATCATCAGGACTATTTTCTTCAGAGGGTTCCAAATTCAATAATTTGCGCAGATCGTTAATAATATTTATATAAGGGATATTAATTCTTGCGGAACTATCTAGAATATTAAGAGCATTACGAAAGGCATTATTAACTTTTGTTTCAATATTACTTTCTTTTTGGAAAAATGCAGAGATTCTGCCGCGTAAAGTCGAACGCAAAAGAATACTGTTACCTAGCAAAGAAGGAACAAATATAGAGTCCAACTTCTCTTTAGGAATATAGTATTTTTTAAACATCTCCAAGAGATGCAATTGATCATTAATATGCATATAAATTTAAAAATTATTAACAATTATTTTAACACGACTCTATTAAGATTAAATTAAGACTTAAACACCCTTCGATAAATATTGAACGAGCGAAGCGAGTTCCCTGGAGTGCGTGCGCTCTGCGCCGCCCTTGATAATAAAGTGTATAAATCTATATCCTATTTGTTTAAATTTACACGGAGAATATCTTATGACTGATTGGCCACATGCCCCTCCCCACAGATTAAATGAAGAGGGCATTTACATGATTACTAGCAGTACATATCTCAAAAATCATTTCTTCAAAGATCCTGAAATGCTTCAAATGTTACATGATAATCTTTTATTATTAGCAAAGACTTATTCTTGGGAACTTCATGCTTGGGCTGTTTTTTCAAATCATTATCATTTTGTTGCTAAATCACCTTCTGATCCTACTAATTTGAGTACTTGGCTTGGGCTCTTACATCAATCTATGGCAAAAGAAGTTAATAAGAGAGATAAGAATTTACAAAGAAAAGTTTGGCATCAATTTTGGGACTCTAGAATATCATATCATACCTCGTATCTTGCTCGTTTAAATTATGTTCATCAGAATCCTGTGAAACACGGTATAGTTCCAGTAGCATCGCTATATCCATGGTGTTCTGCATCTAGTTTTGAAAGGAAAGCAAAAAAATCGTTTGTAAAATCTGTATATAGTTTTGACCATACAAAAGTTAATATTTACGATGACTTTTAAAGGCGGCGCAAAGCGCACGCACTCCAAGGAACTCGCTTCGCTCGTTCAATATTTATCGAAAGATTTATTTGTCGGGGAACTCGCTTCGCTCTTCCTTTATTATAATCTTTCATCTAGGGGGATTTTGTGGATCTTAGCGATTACAGATTCGAGCTCTGTACCTGTTAAAAGTTGTGTTCTTCTATTCAAGTAAGCTTGAGCGCCCAAAATGGAAAAACTATTTATATCTTTCAAACATTCATATAACGCTTCTTTTAATTCGGGATAGTCCACTTCTCCATTGAGAAACCGTAGTTGCGCCTCTAGCTTTTGGAAATCGGGATTCATTTTTAAGGCATCGACATCCATACAATCTCCTCCAATAGGAGCTCTCGTATAGAGATTATAGAGCATCGTTTTGACTCCATTTGCTTCAGGAGGGTTTTTCTCTAGCATCTCTTTCAAGTCAGCATACTCTTTTTGTGTGATGCAGCCTACAGCGAGTATTTTATTGTCCTGATAGTGAACAATAATTTCATAAATATCGCACTGTTCTCTTGAGCCCGGGGTAATGGGTGTGCTAAGGAGTTTTTTTCCTTCGCGAGGTAAGAAATTATTCGTCAACCAGATGCGTTTATCAAAGGCCTCTGCAATGTGTTGGAGATCTTTGTTTGGAGAAGTCTTGAGGATTTCAGGCAAATTATAAAATGCGGGCATCTCTTTAAGCCGATAACGATTTTTCAGCCTTTCAACTATAGTAGGGGTATTTTGATACTTCAGCCACTCTAAAGAGCGTGGATTAACAGTTGTTGGCCAGGGGGTTTCTTCAAATAGTTCGTTGCCAGAGTCGGGTGTTAGACTATTGGTTAGTGTTTGAAACTGTGCTTCTGTAGTGTTTTCACTTTGGCTATTGTTTTCAGCGAATGTCATCGTCTCTTTTCCTAAGCTGTCGGAGAAGTTTACGATATCGTCGCCATCGGTATATACTGCCGTCTCTGGAGGCATGGGAGGTCGTTTTTTTGGATCCATTAACTCATCTAATTCATCGCTTATTTCTTTCTTTTCTGCTTTGCTAAACCACCAGCTATTTTCAATTACTTTATAGAGGTATTCTCTATATTTAGTTAGTACTTGGTCGGTGTTTTTCATGGTCTTGATGTATGCGAAGAGCTTAATGGGATCTATTTCTACTTTTGGAATGAGAAAGTCAATGAAGGAAGTAAAAATTTTAATTAATTTTGAGACGCTAGGCGCAAAGATCATCTTGTCGAGGATAGCTCGTCGAATGACATCATGCAACTTTTGTTTAAAGGACTGATAGTTATCTTCAGCCGCTTGGTTAGCTTCAACCTGTATCAGTTTTGTTAATACACTTCTGATACTAATAAGATCCATCTCTGGAAACATGATATTTGCCACATCTTCTATCATCGCAAGGTGAATTTGTTTTGTGGTTGACTCTTGGGAGATGCCTTTCAAGTTTTCAGCAAAATAGAGCTCTTTAAACTTATCGGGACGTAGTCGGAAAACTTCTTGGAGGAGGTGATAGAAGGGCTGATTGCGCACAAGATTGATCATAGAACCGCTTTGAGGAACATTTGTTCCGAAGGCGTGGACATGGTCAAGGAATGTTAAGCGTTTTTCTGGACTGAGTTTACATTGATCAAAGGGGACATCATTATAAGAATCTTCAGAGAACTCACGACAGACGAGGAGATCTTTTCCATCTACTTTTTTAACAAAAACAATGCCTTCAATATCTTTTCGATTTTTTTTGCAGTATTCAATCATTTGATCAACAACAGCTTCATTGGACATCTTTAGATAAGATCCGCCATCGATGAACATGCTAAAATCTTTTCCAGGAGCGAAGTACTTATCTAGAACTGTATCAAGGATGGCGTGAGGTTTGCTCGCTTTGATGATATCAATATTTTCTTGAGGACATTTTTGATTAAATATGTGTAATGCTTCACCAATTGTACCTGGATCCCAAAGCATTTTTATATGACGATGGTAGCAGCCGTCATTATAAGGGGTTCCGCTTTCGGCGTAGAGTGATTTAAACATGGAAGCAAAATTATGAAAATTTGCTTCCATGTTGCGTGTATAGTAGTGAATCTGTTTATTTACAAATTGGCGAATATTTAAAAATATAGCCTTGGGGTTTATCTGAATAGTATCTTGAACCTTTTTTAGAAATTTGCCCGCTGCGGTTTTTTCGCGGGGTTTGGGTTTTAATTTAATCTCTTTAATAGCAGATTCATTCAAATAGCTGACTAATTTATCAATTTGAAAGTCCTTTAAACCCTTATGAAAATAGGTTAAGCCTGTTTTTGCGAGTGCTTCATAAGGCAATTGGATGGTGCAGGGTTCGATAGGATTGTCAATACCGTGATAGGGGATAGCCTTTTCATCTTTTGGATTTTGAAGTGAAAACCCAAAGCTAATTCCAACACCATTGAAGGAGTTTAATGGATCTGATAGTGCACTAAAGAATAAGACCTCAAAAAATCCTTTTATAAGAGCGATTTCATCAAATTTAGGATGCTTTCTAATAAAAGAGGGAATTTCTTTAGATCTACCGCATACATAGTCTACAAATAAATTTCTCTCTTCATCCGTATTTAGGTCGTATACTTTGAGGTAGCTTAATCTCTTTGCAGCTTCAGGAGCAACTTGTGTTGTATAGGTCTTTAATGAGAGTTTTTCTAATTCATTTTCACGCATTAAATTATAGGTATCTGGATCTTTCATCAATGACTTGTAGCACCGCTCAAGTGTTAGTACATATTTTTTTTCCAATTGCAAACGCTTCCCTAGGGAATATCTAAGCTGTCTTTTTGGAGTGGCATAGTGATGTATCTCATCACCAATCAATTTTCCCTTTGTGCGCATCAATGATAGAATTCTTTGAAGCTCTTCAATACTACTAGAGGTATCCCTAAATGATCTGGCATAGCAGAGGTCTAAAAGATTGAGCTCTAAGGACTGTGCATCTGTATCAACAATGTGGATTGTTTCCCGTTCCTCTCTTGCTCTCTGCATAACGACATACTTTGCTCTATAATTTTCTGGCATGCGGCCAAGGTAACGGTGCTCATCAATTGTATTAGTGTCTTGTCCATATACTGTTAAGCTTCGGGGTGCAATGATTCGGGTATTTGTCTCTGCAAGCTCTCTAGCAAAGACTCCAAAAACAATTTGGTCTCCATCTGCTTCATGGGAGAAGGCAATGGGACATACACAATCTGTTTTTCCAAGAGCCATAATCATCTCTATCGCAGCATCAGGATCTTTACCTGCTAGAAGAATTGAGATGATCTTTACCTGTTTTTCCCAAAGGGTGATATTTGCTAACCATTCAATGAAAACAAGGCGATAGAGTAGCCGTGTCGGTGTTTTTGAAAATTTAAATTGACGTCGAGCTTTAAGTTCATGTGCTAGTTGTGACAAAGAGATTTGATATTTTTTTACATCGCCTGACTTTTCATGTTTGCATACGTTCTCAAAGTGAAATAAAACTCGATTGAGCTGGTTAAATCGTCCATAGTCGGCCGTATAGTGCATAAAGGCCATTAGGAGAAGTTGTAGATCTTCCGGTTTTAGTTTGAGCCTTTGGCATAGCTCTAGGAGCTGATTTCCTAAAAGTAAATTTCTCAGATTATCTAATGTAAGCTTTTGCAAATGAGGAAGTTCTGATGGGTTGAGCAGATCTAAAATCTCTCTTCTTTGAGCTATAAGACGATTTTTCCAGTGAAGGGCGATGTCCTTGGCTTCTTTAATTAAATTCCTAAGGGCGTCTTTGCTTAATAATGTATATTGACCCGTGGTATCTTTTGGTCGTTCATAAAACTCTTTAATGCTTCTATTGACCCGTTCAGTGCGCTCTTTTTCAGATTCGGTGGTTTCAATAGATTCAACTGGATCCCACGTTTTAACTGGGGTCTCATTCCCGTTTGGTGCTTTTATAAACGCCATATCAAAAAGGCTATCAAAAAGTGCATCACACTCTAGATTTTGTTCATCCAAAAATTCTAAAGAGGGTGCAAGCTCCCATTTTGGCAAGGGTTCTGCTTTTTCCAGTTTAGGTGTATTAAAATAGGTTACAAAGGCATTTATGCCTTTGGTAGCGTATTCAATGGTAGAGCGTTTGTTATAGCTCAATGGAGGGAAGAGAGGTAAGTGAGCGTTAACTGCTTGAAATATTTTTCCATTAAAATATGCATTAACTCCTGCTTCAACAACTGCAATTCCCCCAGATTTTATTAAGTCACAAAAGGAGCTGTTATTAAAAAAT
>Ga0207072_1110_pt1 | contig 16267 bp, 13 predicted proteins | sample Alteio_BWMinHeat_68_FD_153570 | JGI IMG/M metagenome (GOLD analysis project Ga0207072, IMG submission 153570) | Enriched cells from forest soil in Barre Woods Harvard Forest LTER site, Petersham, Massachusetts, United States -... | ecosystem: Environmental > Terrestrial > Soil > Temperate forest >... | reverse complement strand
ATGGAAGCCACCGCGTTTCGTTGGATGCGGTGATCCGGGCCATGAACGAGACAGGAAAAAACATGAACACCCGCTATAAAGAGACCTCTGAAGGGGGGCTGGCTTTGCAAATCCCCCTAGCAGCGACGGTATGTTAAAATGGATTCTTTAAGCCCGCTACAAAAAAAACGACTCGATTACAAACCGGCGATCCCGGACTTGTTAAGAGACTTGAGAAAAGTCCATTTTAAGGCAATGAAGAGTTCCCAGAGACCGCCAGAGACCTTAAAAAAGCTCTTTCCGAAGAGCTTTGATCTGCCCACACATCAGTTAGTGGAGGGGAGAGGGGAGGAAAGAGAACTTAAGATCGGGGCCCTTTTTTCAGGGGGCCCTGCTCCAGGAGGGCACAATGTTCTCGCCGGGATGTGCGATACAGGGGCAAAGGTCTTTGGATTTTTCAACGGTCCCGCCGGACTTGTCGAAAATCAGGGAAGAGAGATTGAAAACATCGACCCCTACCGAAATCAAGGGGGCTTTGACCTTCTCGGATCGGGGCGAACCAAAATTGAGACGAGAGAGCAGTTAGCGGCTTCGCTTAAGACAGTCAAGGAACGCCGGTTGGATGGGTTGGTCGTCATCGGAGGCGATGATTCCAATACCAATGCAGCGCTTCTCGCTGAATACTTTTTAGAGCATGGAAGCCAGACAAAAGTCGTCGGAGTCCCCAAGACGATCGACGGCGATCTAAAGAGCGAAGAGATCGAAATTCCCTTTGGCTTTGACAGCGCCTGTAAGACGTATGCGGAAATCATTGGGAATATCGCAAGGGATGCGCAGTCGTCCAGGAAGTATTACCATTTCATTAAATTGATGGGCCGATCTGCCTCGCACGTGACTTTGGAATGCGCATTGGCTACCCATCCCAATTTGGCCTTGATTGGCGAAGAGAGGCGTGGATTGCAGGAGATCGTAGGAGAGATCTCCGAGATGATTTGCAAACGGTATGAGGCAGGAAAAGAATACGGGGTGATTTTGCTCCCAGAAGGGCTGATTGAGTTTGTCCCTGAATTGCACCAAGGGATCCAAGATGTTCCTTTGGAAAAAGACCCTCATGGCAATATCCAGGTCTCTCAAATTCAAACCGAAAAGCTCCTCGTCGAGTTGGTCAAAAAGGAATTGCAGAAAAGGAGATTTAAAGGGAAATTGAATACTCAAGAACACTTTTTGGGATATGAAGGGCGCTCTTGCATGCCCTCCAATTTCGATGCAAATTACTGTTATACACTCGGAAGAATGGCGACCCTTGCGATCCGGGATGGGCTCACGGGGGTGATCTGCTCCGTCCAACATTTAAGAAAATCTCCCCGGGAATGGGGAATGAAAGCCCTGCCTCTCGTGCAGCTCATGGATCTAGAGATCCGTTCCGGCAAAGAAAAACCGGTCATCAAAAAAGCTTTGGTGGACATGAAACAGAAGTCTTTTGTATACTTTTTGCGCCACCGCAAATCTTGGGAGCTCGACGATCAGTATCGCTATCCAGGGCCTATTCAATTTTTCGGAGACCCTGAAGTCACCGACGCAGCCCCATTAAGCCTCATGGATTGAACTATGGCCAGAGTGCCCCCTTTATCCGCCTCTCCCCCTGTTGCAAGGAAACCATTGAACTTCTGCTCTAAGCTCAAGCAACTCGCAGAAATCATCCTGCAGTTAGCGATCCGGGTTCTATTTGTGGGCGGGACGATTCTGCTGACCGCTGCCGTATTTCCGACAGCGTGTCACGCTATCGTAATTCCGACCGTAGGCTTTAGCGCGACTCTCTTATCCGCTTTCTTTTTTCCCCAGGAGAATCTAGCGATTCCTTACTTTGGTCTTTTGGACCCTTTGATCCGCCCTATCCCTCCCTATGCTCAAGGTCAAATGCCCTCCGATATGCCTCTCAATGCCCCTCGCGGCCTCATCAATACTGGGAATAATTGCCCCTTCAACTCCCTGATCCAATTTTTAGAGGTGGATCCGCTTGTGGCTCACTGGTTTCGCCATCCCCTGACTGCAGAAATGGACATGGCCGCTTTCCAACAGTTCTTAGCGGGCTACCATCCCCCGGATCAATTAGTGGCCGATTTTGTTACTTACGCTGCAGCTCAGAGACCCCCACGCCCCATTCCAGCGATGTTTAGGGAATTCCTGCAAAATGATCAGCCCCCTCCCGAACACCTTCCTCAGATTCGAAAGTTGCGAGAAACCTATGAACATCTTTTGATTTTGCAACGCCCTTATAGCGAGCTTCTCGCTGCCTACGATCAAGCGCTTCGGGGAAATTTGGCGGTGGTCAGTGCCGATTCGCAAGCTCTTCGCCTCGCTTTAAACCAGATCACCCCGTTAATAATTCCTGCTGGGCCTGTGCAAATCGATGCCTCTGAAGCGATGCGTTACATTTTGGATATCCTTCCCGACGATTATAAAATGAGAATCGAGACAACGTACTATCCAAATACGAACGGCCGTTCTCCTTTAGCGCAACCGATGGTCCCTAAAGAAGAAAGAGTGGGATTTCTCACATTGGAATTCTTCGATGACGACCCAGCTCCGACGCTTGAAAAACTGTGCGACTATTACGCAGACCATGGAAATAATGGATCTTATAAAGCCCTTGGTACTGACGGGGCCGTATACGAGTATCCATTAGATCGTTGTACGGTTCGCTTTTTAGAATTCCCGCCTACTCTCCGTTTTCATATCAAGCGATTTACTCCTGCCATAGCCAAGAACGACACTCCCATTCAGGTACCTCCTGAATTACAAGTCACATTGGCAAATGGAGAGAGGAAGAAGTATCGACTGGCCAGCTCTATCCATCACGCTGGAACGGTGCATGGCGGCCACTATACCTCTTTCAAAGAAGATGGACGATATTGGATGGACGATTCGAGGATCTCTTTTGTGGACTCGACAACATGGGACGAGCATCTTCGAGAGACTTATGTCCTTTGCTACCTTCCTGTTTAGGATACTGGAGGTGTTTTGATGCGATTTAGAATCGCGTTGCTCACTTTTGTGTTGTTATTTATCGGTGGCTTGACATTCCTAGTGTATGAAAGAAATCGCTATAATGTTGTTTCTCATTTGGAACTGCTCACAATTCGCGAGAAACTCAAAGTCTTGAGTCCACAAGAAAAGCAAGATCTCACCTTCTTTATCGGTGAGGTTATTTTGTTTGACCAATACCCCTATACGCTGGTCGGCTATAAACCAATGAGCATATGCAATGTCATTGTCGAAGATACGGGGGATTTATTCGCTTTTTGTCGAGAGGCCTTTAAAACACCAAGATATCAAACGTTAAGGCGAGGATATCTGGTTTGGGAAAAATACCAATCCCTTTTTCCGAGAAAAAAACACATCCTCATCAATTACGCTTTTCTAGGGAAGGGAAGAAGAGAGATCGCCTTAATTTACCCCAAGTTATGTATAACCACGATTCAAGAGCATTTGGATGATTTTCGAGAAATTTTAGGAAAGCCATATACGAGTGAGGAAGTGTTTTGGATCTTAACCCATCCTGAGCACAACGATTTTTATACAATTATCGATCACACCCGTCTGGTTGGGATTCTATTTGGATTTGGAAGAAATAACGCTTACCTTTACGAACAGTATCGAGGAGGGGCATCTCGCTCCGTTACGTGGCATCAGCGGTCGGAACAAGATCCACTGCAAATGTTTAGCAATGAATGGCCTTGGCCAAGAGCGCAACTTTCGCCCGATTTTGCTTGTGATCCTAGTACGGAAGAAACCCAACAACTTAAAAAGCACTACAAAAAAGCGCGTAGGATCATCCGTTGGACCTATTTCCTCAGAAATAACCTTGAGGTTACTCTCGCCCTTTTGATGCAAAACTAGCGAGGCTTGCCGCAATGCCAACAGTGCGTGGGGTTATCCCACTTGTGATTCCAGGAACCGCATTCGCATTTCCATGAGTTGAAAATAATGGATTCACCAACTTGCATGTATGGACGGCCTTCGGGGGAAAAGACAACGGGAATAGCAAATCCTGCCCCATCTATGTCTTCAACGTAGATTATCCCCTGCTTGAGGCAGAGCTTTTCCGGCTTAAGGAAAATTTTCCCTTCTTCAATTCGGGCAATTGAAGTGTAGGCCCGTCGGATAACATTTTCGGCTGCATTTTGATCTTCGTTTGCGTAAAGAGCGGAAGCAATGACAATAAAGCTTAGAAGAGCATATTTTGCGATCAACAATTTTCTCATTGGATCTCCAATTTTCCGTAAGGGTATATCATAAAGGAAAATTTTGGTTCATCCGACAAATGCGTACCTATAGCCAGTAAAAATGTGATCGCTCTACTCAACCCTACAACTAGTACACGCAATGTGCGAGTTTCCGAAGCGGAAAATCGCACATTGCGTAAAGTTACTCCTATATAATGTCCTGATCATTTGAAAGAGACGAAAATTCATTCGTCAAACAATTTTTTGTGAACGTTTTGCACGCTGGCAATTCATAAACAGGTCTTCACGAAAATTTTTTGCTACTTAGAAGCAATTCGCGAATGATTCCTCCAAGCAATAGCCTATCCTTTTCTTTGTCTTCTATCCAATCTAACATCGGAGCATACACATCTTCCCGTCCCGTCAAAGCATGTCCTAAATTATCATAGCGGGCATAGTGAAGATTGGTCTTACCCGCTTGATCAAATGCTTCTTGAATCAAACAGGTTCATTTAGCGGCGATTTTTTTCGGGTTCAACCGAAAAAAATTCTCGTCCCCGCACGGTATTGCTACCAGGGGATTTTAAGTCAGACCCAATCCAACCATTCCCCACCGAAATTAACTACTATCAAACTAATAATCAATAGTTTGATTGATAAATATTATTTTATGTTGGCAGGTTTTGAGCTTTGCTGTCCCACTCTTGTCCCATCATCCCTTGCCAAAAATATTCCCAAATGGGTATAATCGGATTAAGAAACGAAGATATTGGAACGGCTTGAAGCAAATCGTTTGGATCGGGCGCAGCAAAGCCGACTTAAAAGAGTTCCCTGAAAGAGTACAACGATCCGTAGGCTTTGCCCTATGGGGCGTCCAAGGGGGCCAGATGCCCCCTTCTTCCAAAATCTTAAAGGGCTTTGGAAACGCAAAGGTCCGAGAGATTATAGAAAATGACTCGAACGGAACATTTCGAGTCGTGTATACGGTGGAATTTAAGGAATACATAGCCGTGTTGCATGCCTTCCAAAAGAAATCGAAGAGCGGCATTGCCACTCCTCAGCAAGAAATAGAATTGGTAAAAAAGCGTTTAGCGGAAGCAAAAGAATTTCTGAAGGAAATAGAATGAAAAAGAAGAAACTCAACGGCGTTGAATACGAAATTGGCTCAGGCAACGTATTTGCTGATTTGGGCCTTGCCAATCCCGAAGAGGCTCTAGCCAAAGCACAGCTTGTTTGGGAAATTGCTAAAATCATCAAGAAGCGTAAACTTACTCAAAAACGCGTTGCAGCAATCCTCAAAATCGCCCAACCTAAAGTCTCTTTACTGCTCCGAGGCTATTTGAAGAGTTTCTCTATGGAGCGCCTATTCCGATTCCTCAACGATCTTGGCCAAGACATCTACATCAAGATCACCCCTTCTTCTCACCACGGTCATGGCAGCACTATGATTGGAGATTCCCCTTCAAATGCCAGAGTTGCAGCCCTTGGCAAATAATACTCCCAAGAATTGCAAACTCAGCCTAGCAAGAGTCCAAAAGGTTCAAAACTTTTGACTTTTAGCAATTCCCAGCCTTGGTATAACAAAATATTTTACCATCTATCTTCGTTCTCCCTTACCAGTATAAACATGAAATCTTCTTTCTTCGATCTTTTACACTACATATTTGAAAGTTCTTCTTTCATTTCAATAATTCCAAAGAGTCCGGGAACATGTTGAGGGTCAAATTCAACCAATATATCCACATCGCTCGTTTCAGAAAAGTGATCTGATAACACGGATCCGAAAAGTGCTAATTTAACAATATGATGAGCTTTGCAAAACTTTTCTATCCAACTTTTGGGAATTTTGATTTTTGGGGTTCCTGGATGAACCATAACATCACTCTTGTGGACCCGGCAACATGGGACGAGCGCCTTCAACGCGATGATCTTCTTTGCTACCTTCCTGGGCAACAAGGCTGATCTTTTGCCATGCCCCCTGCCTGAAACGGATCGCATAGACGATGAAAAAAAGAGCCGCGTAAAGGACAGTAAGCCCCCACGCGTACTCGATCGGAAGCCCTTGCCTGACGACGATGAAATAGATGGGCGCTAAGAGAAACACCCATACCGAAAGGGATCCCGCTATCAAGAGAAAGAGTGTATCTCCGGCCGCAACCAGAAGCCCCGAAAAAACCCAGCGGAGGCCGTCAAAAAAGATGTAGATGAAGGCAAACACCATGCAGATTTGAAGCGATTCCTGGATCGATGGATCGAGATGTTGGATAAAAAGGAGTCGCACTGTATCGACTGGATCGACGACGAGAACGAGGGAGGTAGCCAGCGAAAAGAGGATCAAAAGGAAAAAGCCCGCTTTCAATACTTTTCTCACCAAATAATACCGCCCAGAGCCGATGAAGTTCCCCGCTACGGCAGCAGCTCCTCGGCTTAAGCCGTCGCAGAAAAAGGAGAGGAGAATCGTAAAGCTCTGACAGATGCTGGAAATCGTAATGTGCTTTTCTCCTAAATCGGTCATCATCCAATAGAAGACAGCCCATCCAAAGACCTCAAGGGCGCAAAAAACCCCTTGAGGGACTCCCACCTTGCAACATTTTTTCATCTCTTTCCAATTCAGGCGCCAGTGTGCGGTGCCAAAATGGAGTCGATTTTCTTTCCGCAAAAAGAGAATCCCGAGCACCGCTGATTCAAATAAATAGCCCAAACAAGTCGCAATCGCGGCTCCTTGAATGCCCAGTTCAGGAACAAGGCCTGGGATTCCAAAGATCAGTGCCCAATCGAAAACGATATTGATCAAATTCGCGATGATCGCGAGCCAAATCATGACTTTGGCCCTTCCTCGGCCGATGAAAAATCCGGAAAAAGCCATCATCAATGCGTAGCTGGGACCAAACACCATCAACCAGCGAAAATAGGGAATTTCTAATTCCGCATACCGATCGCCTGAAAAAAAGGCGGGAGCTCCCCAAATCGCCATCGGCAAAAAAAAGGCAAAAGAAAAAAGGGCAAACCAAATCATTTGCCAAACAGGAATTCCCAAACGCTTGAAATGCTTGGCTCCATTATACTGAGCGACAAAGACTTCTGACATGGCAGTGATCATCCCGACACCTGCCATCATAGCCCAAGCAAAAGTTCCTGCATTTGCAGATGCGTTTAAGGCCTCAATCGAGTAGTGAGCGAGAAAGATCCGGTCGGTAAAAATCATGAAGAGGGAAGCGAGCGTGGAAATCATTAAAGGAAGGGAAATATTCCACAACTCCCGAATGCTGCCCTCGGGATAACGAGTGAGAGAGTTTTGCATACATTTATTAAAATGAACCTATAGAATTGCATTTCAACTATAACAGAGGCGCTCTTAAAAATCCCTCTTTGTGATAATCCTTATTTAAAGCTCTGGTTTCCAATCTTCTGATGATGATCCTTGAGGATAATTAGAAAATCTTTATGTTGCGGAGTATGAGACTGGACTTTGTCCACTTAATGCGCCAGGGATTTTCGAGCGCGTCCCGCGGGCGAAGCCCGGTAGATTCATTTCTGACAGGTCCGCAGCATTATAGAAGCTATAAGAAAAGGACCTGAAGAAATGAAGATACCCGGGACCCGCCGAAAAGCACTCGCAGAAAATGGACAAAGGCCAGTGAAACGGAGTCGTTTTTTCAATCCGCACATCCGCAATTTGCGCAGATCGATTTGGGATCTATTTCTTTGGAAGATGGGTCGCTATGACGATCAGGTACCAAAGCTTTCTCCCCCCCCCCGACTTTGTTTATCCGGCAAGGACAAGGCCCTTTGTCAGGGAGAACCCCTTCGCAATCTGGATTGGACATAGCACATATATAGTTGATATAGAAGGACTTACAATTCTTACAGATCCCGTCTGGGACACCTATTGCTCTCCCATTCCCGTTCGCTCGCTGCGACGCCGTTTTGAGCCTCCGATTGCTTTAGCCGACCTCCCCCCGATCGATATCGTATTGCTCAGCCACAATCACTATGATCACCTCGATGCCAAAACCGTTGCCACTCTCCATCGCTTTCATCCTCAAATCGAATGGATTGTCCCAGAAGCCGTAGCCCATTGGTTTCATTGCCGCCGCATCCATTCCGTCACGGAAATCAGCTGGTGGAAAACGCACTCTGCCAAAAACTGCGCCATTACGGCGGTTCCCGCCCAACATTTTTCAGGGAGATCTCTTTGGGATAAGAATAAGACTCACTGGAATGGATATGTCCTTCAAACTCCCACTAAAACCTTGTATTTTGCTGGGGACACCGGTTACAATGCAAAGGATTTTAAGACCATTGGAGAACGTTTCCCCCCTATGGATCTCAGCCTCATTCCCATTGGAACCTATTCTCCCAAAAAGTTTATGCAACCCGTTCATGTAAGCCCGATCGAAGCGGTACAAATTCACCAAGACGTCAAGTCTCGCTTCAGCCTTGGGATGCACTGGAATACCTTTCGCCTCTCCGATGAGCCCTTTGATCGCCCCCCCTATGACCTCTACCTCGCCATGAAAGAAAAAGGGCTCCCGTTCGATACCTTTCTTCCCATCGACATTGGCACTCATGTTAATTTCTAGGCTATGGAAAAGCCGCCTTGAAACCATGGTGCGCTATTATAAAAGCCCTAAATTTGCCTGGATCGATTTGACATTTGGACTCATCGCTTTGTTTATAAACCCCTATCGGAAGTGCAGGAAGTTTTTGGAGAAGAAAGGGGAAAGGGATGTTTTTCTTTCAGGGCGAGGGAGAGGTCATGGGGGGGGCGATCAAAGGGCTCATCGGAGAAGAAAGGGGAAAGGGATGTGTACGCTTACGGGGAGACTCCTTTTACGACGTATGAGAGGATCGTCGAGGAATGTGGAATCGGCCCGCGCGATACCTGGATGGAAATGGGGGCGGGAAGGGGAAAAGGGTGCTTTTGGCTGGCCCACTTTACAAAGTGCAAAGTCATCGGGATCGAATGGATTCCCTCCTTTGTATCCATTGCCAATGCCGTGAAAGGGCTTTTTAGGATGAAGAGGGTGGAGTTTGAATGTAAGGACATAGAGAAAGTGGACGTCAGCCGGGCTACGGTGATCTATTTATATGGAATCTGGCCCCATTTGGAAATTCCGAAGGGAGTCAGAGTGATTACGATCAGTGAGCCGTTGCAGGGTTTTGAGGTGATCAAGAGGTTTTGGGTCCGGTATCCGTGGGGGAGGACGACCGCTTTTTTGCAGGTGCGCTGAATCGTCATTATCGTTACAATAGCAACCCATGAAATACTGCGAATCTGCCTATCAAACGCGCCGCTTCCGCACTCGCGAAATTCAGGTAGGGCCCATCGGAGTCGGAGGATCCAATCCGATCCGCGTTCAATCGATGACCACTTCCAATACGCGCGATATCGAGGCGACGATAGAGCAAATCGCCCGATTGGCAGATGCGGGATGTGAAATCGCCCGGGTCACCGTTCAGGGGAAAAAAGAGGCGGAAAGCTGTGAGGGGATTAAAAACGGCCTTTTACAGCGGGGCTACACGATCCCCCTGGTCGCCGATATCCATTTTTACCCTCCTGCGGCTCTTTTAGTCGCCGAATTTGCTGATAAGGTACGGGTCAATCCGGGAAACTTCAGCGATAAAAGGGCCTCCTTCAAAGTGATCGAATACGACGAGGTGACCTATGCCCGCGAACTGGCCAAGATTGAAGAGGCCTTTGCCCCCCTCGTCGAAAAGTGTAAGCGGCTCAAGAAAGCGATGCGAATTGGAACCAATCACGGCTCTCTTTCCGACCGGGTGATGAACCGCTTTGGCGATAGCCCGCGCGGAATGGTGGAATCAGCCTTGGAGTTTGCCCGTGTGTGCAGGAAATACGATTACCATGATTTTTGCTTTTCGATGAAAGCGAGCAACCCGGTGGTCATGATCCACGCCTACCGCTTATTGGTTGCGGAGATGATGCAGCTCGGATGGGATTACCCGCTCCATTTGGGGGTAACAGAGGCCGGAGAAGGAGAAGAGGGGCGACTTAAATCGGCGATGGGGATTGGTGCACTGCTTTTGGATGGCCTTGGCGACACCATCCGCGTTTCCCTCACTGAAGATCCTTGGGCGGAGATTGGCCCTTGTAAAGAAATCGTCCGGTTTGCAGAGGCGGCGATGGGAAAGGGGATTGATCCTTTTGAAGAAAAGAACCGCGACTTTACCCATTTAGAACGGCGCAAGGTCCACTATGAATTTCCCTTTCACGAAAAGGGGAGTGTCGCCTTGAAAAAAGGGGATCAGTATTTTGTAGAAGGGGTTCCGATCGACCCGAATCGGTGCATCCTTTTTCGACCCACTCGATCGCCTCTGCACGAGACCCGCCACTATGTCGAAAAGCTGAAGGCCGAAAAGGTCGAGTTGCCGCTGATTGTCGAGCTCGGCGGTTTAGAGAATGTGATCCATGCGGGGATGGAGTACGGAGCCATCCTCTGCGATCTACTCGCTGAGGGGGTCTGTGTGCCAGAGGAGCAGTTTGGGCTCAATTTATTGCAAGCGGCCCGAATGCGGATGACGAAAACCGATTTCATTTCGTGTCCGGGATGCGGAAGAACCCTCTTTGACCTGCAAGAGGTCTCAAGGAGAATTCGAGAAAAGACAGCCCATTTGCCCGGCGTCAAAATCGCCATTATGGGCTGCATTGTCAATGGCCCGGGCGAAATGGCCGATGCCGATTTTGGCTATGTCGGCTCAAAACCGGGGAAAATCGATCTCTATGTAGGAAAAAATTGTGTTGAACGGGATATCGAGTTTGCCGATGCCGATTTAAAACTCATAGAATTAATTAAAATCCATGGACAATGGAAAGATCCGTATGATAAAATATCTTAATGGAATTAAGTACAAATCGAGTTTTTAATTCTCGGCTTATTTACGATGAGGCTCTGCCTGAAAAGTTTCGGGTGGCCAATTCCTTTTGGGATTGGTTGAAAAGAATCATTTCATGGATTTGGTCCCCAAGTTCTTATTCCGCCGAAAACCGGCTTACTCTCCACTGCTTTAAAAAATATTTACTTGACACTCTGGGGGAAGAGCGCCTTCAAAGAATTTGTACTCGTTATTCTCTGGACCTTGAGGCGATGGAGAAAAAGGGGAGCCCCCTCCTTTCCCGACATGTTGCTAAAATCGTCATCGGCGCCAGAAATGTCAGTGTAGAAGATATCAACGACTTTCTTCAAAAAAGCCCCTCCGATAGCTGCTTTTCCGGGAAGAATAGCTTCCTCGATCTCGATAGCGCCACTTTAGCGGGGGTGATAGAACGGTTGAGCGATCCTTTTGAGGGTCGATGGAAGGTGGCCGACATCGCAAAGCGGATCAGCGGGAGACCTACGGAGTGGATCGCCTCTTGGATCTACGATCCTTTTTCAGCAGATCGAGAGCGATTGGAAGTGAGCCGAGAAAATCCGACCGATTCTTTTGAAGTGTTTATGCACAATATGGTGGCCCGCGTCATCAAGCGGGAGATGGATGTCGGGACATTGGTTCCCGCGCCGAACCACCCGAGTGGTCGCCCTCAGTTTTACTACGTCTCTGGAAAACTCATTTCCGGAGAGGGGATGATCAGCTATATTTTCCATCCCGCCACTGCAGACACAAATCTGGAGCCGATGCGCCTCTTTCGCGGCACTGCAGCGAGAAATAGCGAGATCGACGGTGTTTCTACGGTGATCACCGATTTGGAGCCTGATTTAGGCAGAACAGCCTATGAATCGGGCCTTGTATATGAGCCATTCATTCGGGAAAAGCTCGGTCAGCCTAGGATTGAAGGGGGGCATAGCTTAGGAGCGACCCTCGTTCAATACCGCCTCGCCAGTGAGCTGGATCATATGAATCACATTGAGAAGGCATACCTTTTTTGCGGACCTGGAGTTCCCCGAAAAGAGGCGGAGAAATTCAACCGGAAGAACCCCAAAGTCCACCTCTTCATCCGCCGTTCGACAAAAGACCCCTCCGTGAAAGCGGGGGAAGTGCACTTAGGCCATCAGGCCCCTTCCAATGTCCAAGTCGATTATTGGAAATACCATGCGCCTCGAAAAAAAATGGACCAAGCCGCCCATGTCGCTGTTTGGGGAAGGGAAAAAAAAGTCCACGTGGGAATTGAAGGGGGAATGCCCACTGAAAAAAGGAATCGGGAGTTCTACCATAAAGACAACTGGATAGAGCGCCTTCGGTCGACCTTTGGGCCTCCCATTGCCCGTAGGCTCCGCTCCCTTCGCAACCGATGCCGTTCCCATTTCTCCAGTCGAGCTGAGTTGGAGCAGGGCTTGAAAATCGGCTCTATGCAAAAAGGGCGCTGGCACGTTGATCATTTTAAGCCGACTCCCTATACTTCTTTAGCATGACCTCTAAATACGATCCCAAAGCCATCGAAAAAAAATGGCAAAAAATCTGGAAGGAAAAAAGGGCTTATCAGTCGGTCATCGACTCTAAAAAACCCAAGTACTACGTCTTGGATATGTTTCCCTACCCCTCAGGGGCCGGCCTTCATGTCGGCCACGTAACGGGCTACACCGGCACCGATATCATGGCTCGTTACAAGCGGCAAAAAGGGTTCAATGTACTACACCCGATGGGGTGGGATAGCTTTGGCCTTCCCGCCGAGCAGTTTGCGATCCGCACAGGGACTCACCCTTCGATCACCACAAAGGTCAATATTGAAACGTACCGGCGCCAGCTCGAATCGCTCGGCCTCAGTTACGACTGGGACCGAGAAGTGGCGACGAGCGATCCTTCTTATTATAAATGGACGCAGTGGATCTTCACTAAACTCTTTGAAAAGGGGCTTGCTTATGAAGCGGAAATCAACGTCAATTATTGCCCCGCCCTTGGCACTGTTTTAGCCAACGAAGAGGTGGAAAATGGAAAATCCAAAGAGGGGGGCTATCCCGTGGAAAGGCGCCCCTTAAAGCAGTGGGTTCTCCGGATTACCGCTTATGCGGACCGCCTTTTGGCCGACCTCGATCTCCTCGATTGGCCAGACCATTTGAAAAAACTCCAATCGAATTGGATCGGCCGCAGCACGGGCGCTACGATCACTTATGTAGAAGAGCAGATCAAAGAGGCGATCCCGATTTTTACCACCCGTCCCGACACCCTATTTGGCACCACCTATTTGGTTTTGGCCCCTGAACACCCTCTTGTCGAGCGGATCACAACGGCCAGCCAACAAGAAGAAATCGACGCTTATCGGCAGAGCACAGCAGGAAAGAACGATCTGGATCGAACGGACCTCGCGAAAGAAAAAACAGGTGTTTGGACGGGCGCCTACGCGCTCCATCCCGTCACAGGCCATAAAATCCCCATTTGGATCGCCGACTACGTACTCATGGGATACGGAACGGGCGCCGTCATGGGAGTCCCTGCCAGCGATGAGCGGGATTTTGCGTTTGCCCTCCGGTACAAATTGCCCATCGTTGCCGTCTATGATCCTGGCCCTATCGAGGAGAGAGAGGCGATCCTTCAGGGCAAAAAGTGCTGGACGGGAGAGGGGATCGCGATCAATAGTTCCTTTCTCAACGGCCTTCCGATGGGAGCTGCCCAGGAAAAAATCGCACAGTGGCTTGAGAAACAAGGCAAAGGCAAACGGACCGTCAATTACAAGCTCCGCGACTGGCTCTTCTCACGGCAGCGGTATTGGGGAGAGCCCATTCCGATTTTGCACTTTGCCGATGGATCGATGCGCCCTCTTAATCTCGATGAGCTGCCCCTTGTTCCTCCCCAACTCGACGATTATAAGCCCACAGACACAGGACAAAGCCCTTTGGCTAAAGTGCGAAAGTGGGTCGAGATCACCGATCCCAAAACGGGAAAAAAAGCCCTTCGCGAAACCCATACGATGCCCCAATGGGCTGGTTCTTGCTGGTACTATTTGCGGTTTTGCGATCCTAAAAACGGCAAAGAGGCGTGGAGCCCTGAAGCCGAAGAGTACTGGATGCCGGTGGATCTCTACGTCGGCGGCGTAGAGCATGCTGTCTTGCACCTGCTCTATGCCCGTTTTTGGCATAAAGTCCTCTTTGACTGCGGCCTGGTCCATACTACAGAGCCTTTTGCCACCCTCCGCAATCAGGGACTGGTGACGGCCCGCTCTTATAAAAGAGTGCAGGGCGGCTATCTCTCTTGCGATGAGGTGGTGGAAAAAGAGGGGAAATTTTATGCAAAAAAAACAGGAGAAGAACTCCTTGTCCAAATGGAGAAAATGTCGAAATCGAAACTCAATGGGGTATCACCGGATGAAATCATTGAAGAGTTCGGCGCCGATGCCCTCCGGCTCTATGAGATGTTCATGGGCCCCTTTGAAAGGGAAAAACTCTGGAATACCGATGCGGTCAGTGGATGCCGCCGTTTTCTCAACCGGTTTTACGACATGGTCTATTCAGATAAGGTGACCGATGAGTCAAATCTCGAAGCGCTCAAACTAGCAAGCCGTCTCGTGCAAGCTGTGACAACAGATATCGAAAGCCTGCAATTCAATACGGCCATCGCTCGGATGATGGAGTTTCTCAATGCGTTCATTCCGCTTCCCGCCTATCCTCGCTCCTGTTTAAAAATGGCCGTCCAAATGCTCTATCCCTTTGCCCCGCACATTGCAGAAGAGCTCTGGGAAAAGCTCGGAGAAAAGCCCTTTCTCCACTGTGCGCCGATCCCCGCTGTCGATCCGCAGTATCTCATTGATGAGACGACCGTTTACATCGTTCAGATCAATGGCAAGCTCCGCGGCAAATTTACATTGCCTAAGGATAAGACGGAAGAGGAGCTCATGAACCTGATCCGACAAAAACCTGAACTGGAAAAGCATTTATCGGGAGAAGTGATCAAAACGGTCTTTGTGCCCAACAAGCTCCTGAACATTGTCCTTCAATGAACCTGTTGATTTTTCTTTACCTATTGGCCATTGCCCCCAAACTGTTGTGGGATCGGATCCGCAAGGGGAAAAAGCACCCCAGCTTTTTGCAAAGAATGGGATTCAAAATTCCGAAGGCAACCGGTCCCGTCATCTGGATCCATGCGGTTTCAGTGGGGGAAGTGAAGGCAGTCCAGCCCCTCTTTCGCGCATTGCGCAAACGAGAAAAAGGGGCCTTTTTCCTCATCACCACCACCTCCGCAACGGGACAGGCGGAAGCCCATCGCTCTCTTGCTGAAGCGGATGCTTTTGCCTATTTGCCTATCGACTTCAGTTGGACAGTTCGCAGGTGGGTGCAGAAACTCAACCCGAAGATGTTCCTTCTGGTGGAAAGCGACTTTTGGGCCCATTTGCTGGCCGCATTGAAAAAGCAGGGGACTCACGTTGTATTGGTCAGCGGCAAAATGTCTGAAAAATCGGCCCGCCGTTTTCACTGGTTTTCCTCTTTTTCTAAAAAACTTTTTTCCCATTTTGACCGCCTCTGCATCCAAAATGAAGAGCACTTTCAAAGGTTTTTGCCTTTCGTTGCCGATCCGAGCCGCCTGTTGATTACAGGCAATCTCAAATTGGATCTGGAACCTCAGTATACAGGGCAATCTTTGGATTTCCCCTCCCAACAACCCGTGATCGCAATCACTTGTACTCATCCCCCTGAAGAAGAGCTTTTGCTCGACGCCTTAAAAGGGGGAAATTGGTTCATCATCTTGGCCCCCCGCCATCCTGAACGCTTTGAAGAAGTCGCTCGACTGCTCCTCAAGAAGAAACTTCCCTTTTCCCGTTGGACAAAAAGGGAAACGAAGGGGAACCTCCTCCTCGTCGATGCAATGGGGCAGTTACCCATTTGCTATGCGCATAGCCGTTTAGCGATTTTAGGAGGCAGCTATGTGGAGCATATTGGAGGACACAATGTCCTTGAGCCGTGTTTGTACGGAACCCCCGTTCTTTTTGGGCCTCATACGAAAGGGCAAAGCGAACTCACTGCTCGTGCGATCGAATCGGGAGCGGGGATGAGAGTTCCCCTGGCTCACCTGAGGCAATCAGTGACGGCTTTTTTTAGCGACCCATCTCGCGAACAAGCGATGCGAGAAAGGGTCGCCCTTTTCGTTCGAAATAGCCGGGGAGCCACCGCTAGGAC
>Ga0207072_1081_pt4 | contig 16330 bp, 15 predicted proteins | sample Alteio_BWMinHeat_68_FD_153570 | JGI IMG/M metagenome (GOLD analysis project Ga0207072, IMG submission 153570) | Enriched cells from forest soil in Barre Woods Harvard Forest LTER site, Petersham, Massachusetts, United States -... | ecosystem: Environmental > Terrestrial > Soil > Temperate forest >... | reverse complement strand
AAGTAACGAATAACAACAATACAAAAGGTAGGTTAAAATGGCTCAATTACACGGAAAGGGTGAATCAAAAGCCCTCGACCAGCTCAAAACAATCGAATTTTTAGGCGGGATATCCAATAAAAAGCTCGATCTGTTAAAAAAGGGATGGGAGCAAAAAAAGTGCCACTCCTTAGCAACCTGACGTCCTTGGTTTTAGCGATTAAATAATTAGATATTTCTGTTTATGGAAGACGTCATTTCGTTTATTTGCCAACATGCGCATTCAGCCCACTGGATGATCTTTCTGCTGCTCATGCTGGCAGGTTTCAACGTCCCCATCAGCGAGGACATCATCCTCATCAGCGCTGGTGCCATTGCCAGCACTTGTATCCCTGAGCATACGTTGAACCTCTTTCTATGGACCTGGGCGGGATGTTGGATCTCCGCTTGGGAAGCTTACTGGCTCGGCAGGCTTCTTGGCCCAAAACTGTACAACATCCGTTGGTTTAGCTACATCATCACCCCTGAGCGGATTGCACGGTTACACCACTACTACGAGAAATTTGGGATTTTTGCGTTTATTGTCGGGCGCTTTTGCCCTGGGGGAGTGAGAAATGCCCTCTTTATGACCTCGGGCCTTGGCAAAATGCCCTTCCCAACCTTCCTCTTGCGGGACGGGATTGCCTGTGCCATCTCGTCAACCACCATTTTTACAATCGGCTACCACCTGGGGGAAAACTACCACGTCATCATACAATACATCGTCGAGTACAACAGAGTGGCTTTTGGCGCCATTTTATCGATCATTGCCTTAGTCGTTGGATTTTTTTGGGCAAAAAAGCGATTGACAACAGCTAAATGAACCTCTATCCATGACGTATATGATTACTTTGCCGAACTTAATTACTCTAGTACGCATCCCCTGTGCGTTGCTCTTCTTGCAAGATAACACCTTGATACGCGCAATTGCGCTTCTCTTTGCTATGGCAAGCGACTGGCTGGATGGCTATTTAGCCAGACGCTACTCCCAAACGACCCGTCTTGGCACCTTCCTAGACCCAGCCATGGATAAAGTCTTCGTCTTTTTTGTTCTTGCCGTTCTCTTTGAAGAACAGAAAATTGCCTTCTGGCAAATCGCCTCAATGCTCTGTCGAGACGTTGCCATCACCATTTTTGGATTTTACCTGATCCTACGCCGCAAATTTGGGCGATACAAGTTTCGCTCGATTTGGTTTGGAAAAGTCACAACAACGCTCCAATTCTTGGTCATCCTCGCTTTGACGCTGAATGTCGACATCCCACCACCCTTTTTCATCTGCTTTATCATTCTCGGCCCGTTAGCCCTCTGCGAGCTCTATTTTGACAAAATCAAAACCCGCCTCTCCCCCTAAACTCCAATTTTTCACCACTGAGACCAGCACAATTCACCACAGAGAGCACAGAGAACACAGAGAGAAAAAAACTCCTATACCTACATGAGGAACCGTTTTTGAATTTTCTTGGGCATATCTTGCTCATTCTGCCGCTTGCGATCATGCTCATCCTGTTTCGATCAAGGAAAGATGCAAAATGTTCACTCAGCAAAGCAAAAACAGGATGATCATGATCGCAAGCGGCATGATATTCAGGATAGTGCACAATGTGAGGGGATGATAAAAAACCTAAAAACACCCTCTGTGGTCTCTGTGAGCTCAGTGGTGAAAATGTATTTAGGTGGTAGCGTTGAGGGGTTTAGCCTCTAGGCGGGAGGTCTGTGGAGCCTCTTGCGGCTCCTGGAAGGGCCGAACGTCTGTTTTGTTTTCAGAGGTGGCGACAAGGGCATTGAACTGCCTGCCCAATGAACGGGTTGCCACAATCCAAAGCCCAATCATGAAGGCGAGAATGCCGGCAACATAGGGAGCTCCTCTTGGAAGAGTATCGAAGATTAAGAGCAGCCCTTGGTGAATGAAAGAGCCTCCCGACTTGCCTAAGCGGGAGCCAACGCCATCGATCGCAGCCTTGCCTTTGAGCTTGCATTCATGGCTGAGGGGGATGTAAGCCATCTGGGTCGTTGCATCGAAGACGGAGTATTTGGCAGCTTTACTCAAGCAGTTTTGCACCCCTCCAAAAAAGACGGCAATCGCCAAGGGGGTGATCCCTGTCAGGGCAAAGACAACCCCTCCCAAACTATCTTGAAAGAGGAAAAAGGAGAAAAAGCCCGCACAGGTGATCAACATAATTACAGGGGTAATCAACGCCGTTTTTGTCCATCCAAAGCGCCCGATGATCTTCGCCATGAAGAGCGCTGTGATCGTAGAAATAACCCCTAGAGCAGTTGTCAAATTGTTTGTATACCTATTAAAATCGGAAGGGTCTGGATAGAGGACTCTCAACTGGTCTTTCCACACCACTTCAACAAGGTTGATCACAAGATTGTAACCCACGACGAGGGTCGCAATGCAAAGGAGGTATTTAGAATTGGATAGGTAAGAAAAACTCTCTCTAAATGAAAGTTTCCCCTTCATCTTCAATTGTTTTTTATTGTAGTGAAACTCATCAAAGCTTGCATCTGTCAAAACGTTCCTATTCATCCAACGGAAAATCGCCATCGTCACAAGGCCGCACGCAATCACCACGAGTAATAAGCTCATCTGATCCTGTTCCCAACCTGCTTTACTACCCAAAATCGGTATGGCACTCAGAGAGATCTTGTTCAAATGATTCCCAACCAAACCCGCCACAATCGCCGCAAAATTGGCTCCAAGGGCTAAAACGGCGTAAAATCGGCGGGCTTCTGCAATCCGCGTGATCTCGTTGGCGAATCCCCAAAAGAGGACGTTCAAAATGATCGCAATCCACAGCTCAGACATCACATAAAAGCCCGTAAAGGACCAGTTGCGGATCATTTCGACAAAGCCGCGCGCGCCTCCCGGCAAGACCTCCATCAGGTAGTCCGCAAAAGCATGTGGATGGATCGTGTCGCGCAGCGGATAAAGGACAAAGGTGTAGAGGGCAAAAAAGGAAAGAAACCCGGTCGTCATCAGATAAAAGACCCGTTCTTGGCTGAAGCGATTGGATAACTTGGTAAAGATAATCGTCAAGACGACGGCCATCGGCAGCATCACCCATAGCTTAATAAAAGGGATGACCTCAGCTCCAGACGCTGTCACAACAACAGTATCCTTCATGTTGCGCAACACGCTTGAGTTAAAAGCGATTAAGAAAACCATGAAAAACATGGGGAGCAATTTTTTCAGCTCGAAGCTGTAGATCGGCCAGATATAGGAGCGGATCGTCCCAAATGGAGGATTCTGTTCTTTAGATTCGGCGTTAAGCATCAAAATAACCTATTAAAAAAAGACGATTATATATTATTTCCAATTTTCTATCTACAAAGTCACATATTATTAAGATGGAGCGACTTGCTCCGTCATTCCATTCGCTGGGGCAACAGGCGCTGCCTTCTTCGGCGGCTGCGTCAACGCATTAAATCGCTTCCCAAGTGAGACGATCGCCATCGTCCATACGGAGAGAATCGCAAACAAGAAATAAGCCACAGATGGGACACATTTAGAGATCGTCTCAAATGTAACGAGCAACCCTTGGTGGATCACAGACCCTCCTGATTTACCCAAACGGGAACAGATTCCATCGACGGCGGATTTGCCTTTCCACTGATCTGTCGAATTCAAAGGCACAAACGCCATCTCTTTTGTCGCATCAAACACGGAGTACTTTGCTGCTCGACTCAAAACGTTTTGCATCGTGCCAAACAAGACGACGATGGCCAAAGGCGTAGCTCCAAAAAACTCGACGATCACAGCATCCATACTCCCTTTAGCGAAGAAAAAACCAAAAAAGCCGATACTTGTAACCAAGAGGATCATCGGTGCTAAAGCTGCTGTAAACGTCCATCCAAACTTGCGGATCGAGTTTCCAGAAATAAAGAGAGCAGCTAAGGTAGCGAATACCCCCGTTATCCAAGTGACGTGGCTCATGTAAAGATGGTAATCGCTAGAATTGGGATACAGCTCCCGCACCTGATCTTTCCAAACAACTTCGACGAGATTGATCACTAAGTTATAAGAAAGCACGATCAAAGCCAGGTACATCATGTAACGCGAACTGACTAAATACGAAAGGCTCTCTCTCATCGAGAGTTTTGCCCGCTCTGGTTTGTCCACGTTTAATGTATCTGGATCGCGGAAGCGTGCGTCGGTCAATACTGATTGATTAAACCAACGGAAAATGAACATAGCTCCAACGCCCGCGAGAAGCACAAGGCCAATCAACATCACCATCTGCTGCTCCCACGCATCTGCACCAAAGGGAAGGGAAGGAACAAACCCGAATGATAAAATCAAGATAGAGGCCTGGCCTGCTACAATCCCTGAAAGATTCGCCCCGATGCCAAAGAGGCCGTAGAAGCGCTTGGCTTCCCCAAGGCGAGTGACCTGGTTGGCAAACCCCCAGAAGAGCATCGATAAGATAATATTGCTCCAGAGCTCTGCCATCACGTAAAAAGTCGTAAAAGTCCAATTGCGAAACATCGCGACAAACCCCTTGAAGCCCACTGGAAGGGCCGCCTGCATCGCATCTGCCATGTCATGTGGATGAAGGAAGTGGCGCGCGGGATACAACACAGTGATAAACAAGAAAAAGTAACCCAGAAAGATTGAAAGCATGACATAAAACACTTTCTCTATTTGAAACCGGTTCGACAACCGCGTGAAAATGAAGGTCAATAAAATCGAGCAGGGAAACATGACCCACACTTTGATGAAGGGGATCACTTCGGCACCAGACGACTTGGCCGTAACGACCAAAGTATCTTTCATCATTCTAAGAACATTGTAATCAAAGGAAACTAGGAAGAAAATCAGGAGCATGGGAATGAGCTTTTTCAGCTCATAGAATTGTACCGGCCACAGTGCAGTCCGCCAGCGACCAAACTGGGGTTGCTGGGGTGGCGTCGGCGCTGACATAGGTTTCCTTCAGTTAATTTTTGATGAACTAAGGCAACTACACACTTCTCTGCTTAAGATGCTTAATATTATAGTAAAGGAACGATTAAAACGCAATGTAAATAATTAATTTAATTACTTATTAACTTAACACCTTGACTCCCGGAAGCGTACCGAATTCGATCATTTCCAATGAGGCACCTCCACCCGTCGAAATATGGGAAATTTTATCCTCCACACCTGCTGCCTTAATTGCGGCAATCGAGTCACCTCCGCCCACAACCGTTTTGGCATCGATTTGCGCCAACACATGTGCAATCGCTTGGGTGCCTTTGGCAAATTGCGGCACTTCAAAAACACCCAGTGGACCATTCCAGAACACGGTTTTGGCACTGCGCAGCTTGCTTGCATATAGGTTGACGGTACCCGATCCGATATCTACCCCCTGGAAGCCTTTTGGGATCCCTTCACTCACTTTGACTTGACGAAAGGAGGCCTTTTCAGAGAGCTGGTCGGCAATGACTAGATCAATAGGAAGGAACAGTTTTCCACTCGATGCATACCTGTCGAGCAACTCTTTGGCTTTCTCCAAAAAGGGATCTTCATGGATCGAATCGCCAATGGCGATCCCTTGTGCTTTCATGAAAGTATAGGTCATCCCCCCGCCAATGAAAACCGCATCCGCTTTTTGGATCAGAGCTTCGATCATTTGACATTTCGTCGAAATTTTAGCTCCGCCGATAATGGCGTAAAATGGCCTTTTAGGGTCTGTCAACAGCTGGTTAAAGCAACCAATCTCCTTATCCATTAAGAAGCCAGCTACAGATTTTCCGTTGAGTAAAGAGGGAACCCCTACAGTAGAAGCATGTGCCCTGTGCGCTGTGCCAAAGGCATCATTCACATAAAAATCGGCTAGTTTTGCCAAGCCTTCTGTAAAACCAGGTTCCTTCTCTGGATGCTCCTCACCTGGGTGAAAACGGAGATTTTCCAACATGAGCACTTCACCAGGCTTTAAAGCCGCAACTAACCCTTCGACCTCTTTGCCCACGCAATCTTTTGCCGAGATGACGTTTTGCTTGAGAAGTTCCGAAAGACGCTTTGCGCATGGCGCTAGTGTATAAGCTGGATTCACTTTCCCATCAGGGCGCCCCAAATGGCTCATGAGAATCACGGCTGCCTTGTGATCTATCAAATAACGGATTGTGGGAAGAGAGGCGACGATGCGAGAATCGTCTGTGATAGCCCCTTGAGGGCTTTGCGGAACATTGAAATCGACACGCACTAGAACTCTTTTGCCTTCGATTGGAAGATCATTAAGAGAACGGGTAGGCATGGATCCCCTTTGGTACCACCGACCCCGATCATACCGATTTGATGAATAAACGTCCATGGTTTAAACTTAAAGCTATGAACCCAGAACGCCCCCATCTCCATCAACTGCGACGCGAATACCGCACACAGCCACTGAGAAAGGAACTCCTTGATACTGATCCATTTAAACAGTTCATCACCTGGCTCGACGAGGCGATCGCCGCTCAAGCAATCGAACCCAATGCCTTTGCCCTCGCAACCGCAACAGCAAACGGAACGCCTTCGTGCCGCATGGTCTTGATGAAAAATTTTGACCATCAAGGAATTACCTTTTTCACTCATCAAACGAGCCGCAAAGCCAAGGAACTAGAAGAAAATCCTCAAGCATGTGCTGTCTTTTTTTGGGAAAAATTGGAAAGACAGGTGACCATCGAAGGGAGCGTCCAGCGCGTCAGCCGCGAAGAGTGTGTCTCCTATTTTGCCAAAAGACCGCGCGGCAGCCAGCTCGGCACGGCAGCCTCTAAACAAGGTACGCCTATTCCTTCACGCACAGTCCTAGAAGAGGCTTATAACGCTCTAGAGATGAAATATCAGGATAAAGAGATCCCGTGTCCCGAAACTTGGACGGGGTTCAAAATTCTCCCTCGCACTTTTGAATTTTGGGAAGGGCGCGCGAATCGCCTCCACGACCGTTTCCGCTACACCCCAGACAAAAGGGAGTGGATCATCACGCGGATTTCTCCTTAGTATCGCCTGAGGGGCTGTTGAGCCGTAGTATCTTCAAGTCCCGAACAAAAATCTGAGTGATCTTCGAACAATCTTCTGGATCAATGCGTTTTGCTTCTCTTCTGTTCGAATGCATCTTCGCATAGTCTTTACCGATGATCCACAAAGTGGTCAAACCAACTAGGCCGGGACCCGCCCACTCTCTTCGAGGAAACAACCGATGGGAAAACATCATCAAACTCCCCCCATACAAGCCTATTTTCTCGAGAATTGTCAATGGTGGCATCTCTCCCATTTTCTTCATCAATTCGGTACAATTTCTACTAGGGCTTCCAACTGTCTCCACCGCTGTGTTTCTATTCGACACTTTCATGGCATCCTCCAGCGTCATATTTTCCAAAAAGCCTGATAAAAAGTCACGTAAATTAAGAGCGCAAAAAATCCAAAACCCGTATCATCCTAGAAACGGCAGTTCAAGATGATAAAGTGATGCAAGATTTTGAGTCAGAATCGCTTTTGATGGGGGGCGATCATTCCCAAATGGTGAAGGCGCCCCTCATCAGAAGCGATTATCACTCAAAAGCTTGCGTTAATTTGGCGTCTTCAACTGCCGTTTTTAGGATCATGGTCGGTACCCTTCAAGGATGATGCCAAACGATGAAAGATAAGACAGACGCCATTCCACGCGCCTCTACCATCAATTTTTTGCGGTTTCCGATTTTGACATTCATCGGGCTTGCGAATTCTTTGACCATTCCCCTTTCAGGTTCTGTCTTGTCGATCTGGCTTTCAGAAATTGGATTTACAAAAGATACAATCGGTTTATTTGCCCTTTTGGGATTGCCCTTTTGTTTTAAAATCATGTGGTCGCCCATCATCGATCATGTAGCCCTTCCATTCTGTGAGAACTGTCCTCGCAAGGGCTGGGTGGCTTTTGCATTGATCGGCATCGCTGCCTGCCTGATGTTAATAGGATCGATCGACTCTGCCCAATCCCCTTGGATCTTAGTCTTTTCCCTTTTTTGCCTTTCCACCTTTTGCAGCTGTTTGTACATCTCCGGACTTGGTTATGAACTCGAAAGCATTCCCGAGAATGACTACAGCGTCGGTTCGGCTTGCGTCATCACGGGATATCGCATTGGGCTTTTGTGCGCGGGCGCAGGCGGATTGTACTTAGCGTATCTCTGGGGTTGGTTTTGGATGTATGCGGCCATGGCTCTTGTGATCCTCGCCGGCTGTATAGTTGTTCTCTTCAATCCCGAACCGTATAAATCGGCAGCCGTTCTCCAAGCCAAGCGGGAAGAATTCGCTTCCCACACCTCACTATTCAAAGGATTTTGGCAGGCAACGCTGATGCAGCCTTTCCGCCTCTTTTTTCAACAGTCAAATTGGGTCAAAGTTTTGATCATGATCTTAGGATTTAAATGCAGCGATCACCTGGCAAAAAGCATGGAAGGCCTTTTCTACATCTCGCTAGGATTTAACAAAGCCGACCTTGCCCTTGTCGCTAAGGTGTGGGGCTTTGCCTGTACAATCCTCGGAGCCTTCCTTTCAGGTCTTTGGATCAGAGGGAAAGACCCCTTTTGGACAGCGGCTGTGATGGGATGTCTCCATACGGCAACCCTCTTTTTCAATTGCATTCTGTCTGTCATTGGAAAATCGTATTTTGGTCTTTGCGTCACCGTCGCGGCCGAAAACTTGACCGGCAGCATGGCCATGACCGCTTTTATCTACATGCTCTGGAAGGTATGCGACAAGCGTTATGCGGCTGTCCAATACGCTCTTTTTTGGTCTCTCTTTTCCTTCAAAGGAAGCCTCTTAGCCTGCCTAGGCGGCATTCTCGCTGCCACCTGTTCCTGGCCCCTATTCTTCCTTGTGGTAGGAACGTTCAGCACAGCCGTGTCGCTAAGCCTGCTACTCTATGTGCCCGCCCCTGTTGTTAACAAAGACCTATCTTATTAGGTTATAAAACTGATAAAGTAGGTATGTTAGCGGTTGTTGATAGAGCTTTAAGGGTGGAAAGATAGGATTTTTTCCTGTAATCAACTCGAGAGAAAAAGGCGTGATCCTCTTTTTCGACTGCAGGAAGAGCCTGTTTGAGAAGCTTTGATCCGGCAGGAGTCAGGGATGGAGATTTACTTCTACCGTCAGCTTGACCGCGTAAAATCAACCCTTTTGTATGCAACGATCGCAAGACCTGAGAAGTGGTATTGGGATCGAGACCTACAAAGCGGGAAATCTCCACCTGCCTAACCTCCTTTCTCTCGCGTGTGAACCACCCAATGGCAGCCAAAACCACAAATTGGGGATGCGTTAGTCCTAAAGGACGCAAAATGGCTTCAATGGAGCGGCGCCACAAAGAGCTTACCTTCCATAACAAATATCCAGGGCTCTCTTCAGGCCCTGCGTGACGACTTATGCGAGAAAAATCAACCATCCATTCCCATCGCTTTGGCGATTAATAGAAAATCTTGTTCACTTATCGTAAAGCATCCGCGCCGAAAAGGGAATCCCCATTTTGTTTTGTTAGGTATAAATGTCAGCTGATCGATTAATGGCTCGATAGCCGCATTGCTTGCAGGACAATATACAATTGCACGCCGCCACGGAACAAAGTCCGGGCTCATTTGAAATTGATACGGCTCTTGAGCCACCACTTTTCCAATTGCTGTAAACTTTCGACAAAGATCAGGTTTACCAAATTCAATCGTCGGAGAGTAGTACATCAACCAATCTCCAGCAGCCATCTGCTTAAGGGGACCTGGTTTGCCGTGGCATACTTGACAGATCCCTTCCCTCTTTCCTCGTTGCACGTGTTGATAACACGCAACAGCCAGCCAGTATTTTGTCATCTGGCAACCTCATGCAGTCGATAAACGCGGATCCGATGTCCATCTGGATCAAGCGCAACAAAGGTTCTTCCAAAATCCATATCGGTAGGAATTTGCGCAATTGGAATGCCCCAATTTATCCAACACGCATAGACCGCATCGACATCTTCATGAGCAAAACAAATTTCAGCTCCTCCCGCTGTACCTGCAACGCTAGGTTCAGCGGTGTTCCGCGACCACAACCCAAGTTGTGTAGCATCGTCTAATTGAAACAGTTGGAAAGTTGGATGGGCTTCGATCGGCTCGCATCCTAACACCCTTTGGTAAAACTCTCCGCTCTTAGACGGACTATCAACAAATAAAAGAACAAAACCCAGTTTTGGCTTAATCATGAGCCCTCCTCGTTTATATATGTATAAGTATAATACGTATACGTATGCTTGTCAAATGGTTTATCAAAAAGATTGAAAAAAAAGAGGACTTTGAGAGAAAAAATGGTGTTTTAGGTAGATGAAATGCTTACAATTCTGGCCTAGCAACATCAAAAGCCGAGCTTGGGTCTTTGTCTAATTGTTCTCTGGTTGCAATAAGATCTTTAAAGAATGCAATTTTTTCAGTTTCTGAGCTGCCGGTTTGGGCTTCAGGGATGGCAACCTGTTCTTTCATTCTTTGGATAACAGCTTGTGGAACGTTCATGACCGTTGCATACCATCTGGCTTTATGGACCGGCCCTAAGTAGTCTATTTGACCCTTTTTCCAGATGGGAGGCTCGTTAGGTTTTGCCTGTTTGCAGCAACTTCTTACAAATGCATCGATTCCTTTCTGATTCGATGGGGAGAGTTCTTTTGCTGAATTCACGGTTTCATTTTTATCAAAAAACATTTTCAACGCGGTTTTCTTGTCTGCAATTTGTTGTGGATTATTTTCCGGTTTACTCAAGACTTTTTCTTGTAACTCAGCTTCTGCTTTTTGCAAATTAACGCTATCCGCATATTCGCTTGCTTGAGTCAGAGCAGCATTTAGACTTTTTGTGATTGCACTCTCTTCCTTCCCTTCGTCTGGGGAACTAGAGACCATTTGTCCTGCGAGCAAGGGGACCCTCATCACTGTTTGAGTGGGTTTTATAGCAAAGCTACTCATCTGAGCGATGGCTTGACTATCGTCGTCGTCTTTCGCTTTATAGTATTTAATTTTTTTATCGAAGAACTGAACGTATTGAAATTGAAGCTCAGCAGTTTTTGATTCATTCTCGACTAATTTCTCAAAGCACTGAGAAGCATTTTCGATATCATCCTTGTTTGCAATCGCGTCCTTATCTGTAAATTTTGTTCTGAAATCTCCTGCTCGGTCAATGATGGCATTCTGTTCCTTATACAGATTATCCAATTGTTTTATGACTCTAATGTCGTTATTGTCTAACCCATATTTTTGTCGAAGCACTGTTTCGTTTTCAAGCAGGTATGACACAGCATCTGCAGCATTCTGATACAAAGTGATGACCTCTGCATATAAAGGTGTCCCCAGTCTTATTTTTTCTTGAACGATCATGTCATCGATAGAGGCTAGCTCTGCATGGTTTTTGATGTTATCCGGTGCACCCTGTAAGAGTTTTTTTGCGGTTCCTGGCGTAAAATTATCTTCGGTTTTCTGATGCTTCGTTTCGACGCAAGCTTTAATTGCACCGGCAATGGCATCGGCTCCGCCGGCCAATTTAACGTTCTTCAAAGCCCACTCAAGTCTTGGCTTTATCATTCCCCCTTTTTCCGCTCCGGGCATATTTTTAAGATCGGTTGTGATCACTTTTCGAATCCCCTGTTGAATCACAGGGTCTTTGATAAATGGGTTATTTGGATCTGTTACCATTTGAAGGAAACGCTGGCCGCCGCTTTTAAACATTTCAATTACAGCTTGTTGTGCCCTGGCTTTGACAGCGGGATCCGAAAAGCCCAAGTCCGAGACCAACTGCTCTTTGACCCACTTTTCGTTCATGTTTGCGACACTGTCTTCACTTGCCTGGCACAACTTAGTTATCACTTTGTAGGCAACTTCCGCATCTGACCTGTCTAACATGCTGTGGACCATGTCTGCTGTAGTTTGGTTTTCTTTACACAGCTGTGCCATGGTACTTTGGATAATAGGTTTCTTCGCCCCTGATGGCCACATCTTACCCATTGTAGCTTTTGCCCAAGTTTTTTCTGCTGACTCTTTCATTCCAAGCAAGGCGCCCTTTGTTTCCATTGCACTGCCCAGCATTTTCAAGGCCCAGGGCTCCCCTTTCATGCAGGCATCTGCGACAACCGCTTGTAACTCTTTTGATCGTCCAAGGCCGCTATACATATCCTTTTTAATATCAACGGAAGATATGTCTACCCCCTTCAACATCAAGTCCTTTGCCCACGGATCGATAGAGGCCCCGCGTAGCTTATCCAATGCCATTTGATCTCCGGCCTCCCAGCTCATGAGCATTATTTGCTGTGCAAAGGAGACTGGCGGATTATTACTAGCATTGGATCCGATTTGAAGAAACGCTGCTCTTTTGGCGTCTAGCAATTTTGCAGAATCTTGATCTGGTGGCGGAAATTTTGCTAATAGTTGGTTTGCACGTGCCAGTGCATCTCTTAAAACGAACACATCTTCTGGATAACCCTCACCTGCCAATTTAAGACTCGTCTCAAGAATGTCGATTGTAGTGGATAGCATTTGATCCTTAACCTGTTGTTGGAGTGTTTTGTATTCCTCAAGTTGCAGTTGAAGTTGGGCCGCCTCTATGTCACCGCTAGGATGCGATTCCAAAACAGCAAACCTTTTCTTTAATTCTTCGACTTTTACACTCACCTCTTTGTCAAGAGCGTCCATTTCCTTTAATAGGATGTTTTTGGCATCAATTGAAACATTTAATAGCTTTATTTCAGCTGGCTTAGCTCCTCTACCCGTGAGATTTTTCCACCCCTTGATGATGTTTTTTTGGTACCAAGCTTTTCCTTCCACTTTATTGGTTGCAACGCTTGCTCGCGCGACGATAGAAGTTATATGCGCGTTCGCTGCCGCTAGAGCTTTTTGCTCTACGGGTGACGTGCTTGCCAGTTTTGCTTTATAGATGGCTATTTGGTCTTCCACCTGTTTCTTCATTTCAGGATGAGCTGCCATTGTAGGAGCGTCCTTAAGCATTATAGAAAGCTTTAGATACTCTGCAGCGACTTTTTCCAAGTCCTCACCTTTATGTTGTGCAAAACTATCTTTAATTTCTTGTAACACTGTCTTGTAGATGGCATGATTGTTTGTGACTTGTAGCGCTACATATTCCTTTTGCAATACTTTTAAGTGAGCAAGACGAGCTTTGCCCACATCAAGATGTACCTGCGGGCTGATCTTATCTATGCCAGGCACAGCCTTGTCGACTACATCTTTAAAGTATTCACTCTCTGCCTCAAGTTTATTAATTTGCCTTTCTATCTCCCCCCTTTCAGCCGCAAATTTTTTCCCGTTTGCAATCCTGGTGCTTTTGTCATTAGGCTCTGGATAATTTGCAAGAGTTTGCGAGAACTTGCATTGATTATGTACCTTTAAGTCTAAACGAGGGCTTACTTCTATAAACTGACTTCGCTTTTGCGTTAAAAGCTCTCGTACTGAAGCGCTTTTTGACCCCGTTCCCTCTAATTCTTTCAGCATGTCATCCATTTCTTGTATGGCAGCCTTAAATTCCCCTTCTTTTAACTTCTCGGGTTCTTTTTTAATCCCTTTTTTGGTGCCGCCTGGAATGCCATTAAGTTGTATATCTTTTTCTTTTATTACCCTCTTGGCTTTGAGCCTGATAGCTTCGTGAAGCTTTGTTTCAATGGCTTTGATTGTTTCGCCCGGTGCCACAGGTGTTTTATGCTTTGCAGCATCTAATTGACCTCTTAGATCTTTTATAAAATCATTGTATTCTGAAGATTTTGTTACTTTAGAACCCTCATATTTTATTTTTGCTTCAAGCTTCCCAAATGTGTTGCTAGCCTCTTTTTCAAGGATCTTGTTTTCATTGTCATCGATGAAGCTGTTGTAGAGTTTCAGCATATTGTCCATACGTGCCAATTTTTGATCGCCTGCAGCAACACCAAATTGTCGTTGATGAGATTGAATAGCTTTTTCTAATTTACCGCGCGCCTTAACAGCTTGATTGCGAATGCCGACTCTATCCTTAATGTCGAGATTTTCACCTTTATTTCCAGATCTTGCCATCAGAGAAACAAGCTCATTCCCATGATCTCTCATTAACTGATACCGCTCGCTAAACTGTTTGTTCCAGGCAGTTCTAATCCCTACCAGGAGCGTTGGAAGGCTCAATTTTTTTTCTACGATTCCATTATTTTTGACTAAGCTAATTAAGCTATCCACGTTGGCTTTAGTCAATTGGGGTGTTGCCTTGGTTGCGGTCGTATTTTCGATTGCAGCAGAAGATGCGGGGAGCATCTGTGGCGTGCTTGGAACATTTACTTCCTCTGAGCCTCCATGTCCGGGCATATGTTGACTGGCTACATCTGAAGTACGACTGGCTCTTGATGACATCTCTTCCGACGGCCTGGTTGCCGACTTCTCAGCTGGCTTAGCCTGTGTTGCCCATTCTGGGCTTGTTGCTCCAACGTCTACTCTTTGTCTATAGTCATTGCTCATACGTGCCCCCTAAAAAAACAACCGAATAATTACAGTAATATCATTTATAATTATAACAAATAATTAGTTACTATCAATATAACATTTTAATTTGTTTATTATTACATTAAAAATATACTGATAATTGAATTATGACTCTCTGTTATCGAGGGGAAATGGTTCTTAAGTGGATAAAGTAGCTTTTTTTGGGGCAAAAGGGTATCGTGCTCTGCTATGAAGACTGATACATTTCACAAAGTAAAGGGAGCCCTGTTAATTGCAGGAACGACGATTGGTGCGGGGGTCTTGGCCTTGCCTGTCCTCACAGGTGTGGCAGGATTTGTTCCATCGTTGTTGGTCTATTTCCTCTGCTGGCTCTTTATGGCGTCGACGGGCTTGCTCTTTCTTGAAGTGTCTCTATGGATGCCGGAAGGGGCCAATATCATCACAATGGCTGAACGAACGCTTGGAAAAGTGGGAAAGTATGCCGCTTGGGGTCTCTATCTCTTTCTCTTCTACTGCTTAACTTTAGCCTACATCGTAGGATCGGGTGGATTGCTCGTGGAGGCCCTCTCTCCTCTAGCTCAGTTGAAAGCGTGGCAAGGGCAGCTTCTCTTCCTAATCTTATTTGTCCCCTTTGTGTATGCAGGTGCGCGCGTCATCGGCCGTCTTAATGTCGTGATGATGGTTGGGCTTGGAGCTTCCTATTGTGCCTTTGTAGTGCTTGGGGCACCGCACGTGCAAAGCAATCTTCTCCACCATGCCAATTGGAAGCATCTTTGGTACGCTTTGCCCATCTCATTTATCGCCTTTGCCTACCAAGGCACAGTGCCAACCCTTGTTTCGTACCTGCATCGCGATGTAAAAGCAATCCGCTGGGCGATCATCGTAGGAAGCTTTGTTCCCTTTATTGCCTATGTAATCTGGCAGTGGCTGATCTTGGGAATTGTCCCTATCGAAGGGCCTTATGGACTGCTTGCGACCGCCCAAGAAGGGCAAACAGCCGTTCACCCCTTACGAGAAGCGCTCAACACGCCTCTGGTCTACTTAGTGGGGCAATACTTTGCGTTCTTCGCCCTCGTGACTTCATTTTTTGGAGTGACTCTTGGATTGGTCGACTTTTTAGCTGACGGAACAGGTATTAAAAAAGACTGGCAAGGAAAACTACTCCTCTGCTCCATCGTCTTTATTCCTCCGTTCCTATTTGCTTCGCTCCACCCACACGTCTTCCTCGTGGCATTGGAATACGCTGGGGGATTTGGAACAGCGCTATTGCTGGGATTGCTCCCAATTTTGATGGTCTGGAAAGGAAGATACGTTCTTGGATTGAAAGCCGAGTATACAGTAGAAGGAGGACGACCCTTTTTGCTCTTCCTAACCGCTTTTGTCCTCATCGAACTCGCGTGTCAGGTCGCGGCCATCCTCCTTGGGGAATAAATCCTAGTAACCTATGTCAAAATAGACGCCACCGCCAGAGTTGTCATAGGCAGGAGCTCCGGTGTCGTAATAGTAGATCGTTCCGTTCGATGGTTGTGCGTTGTAGTAGTAATAGTTTTGATCAGGATAATAATTGTAGCCGCCATTATACCCATCGTAGTAAGGGTAAATGCCGACTCCACCCCAGCCTCCATACCAGTAGTTATTATTCCAATCGCCATGGTGACCCTCGCCTCCATGCCAATGTCCTTCACCACCACCGCCATGGCCACCACCATGCCAGCCACCACCACCGCCACCGCCGCCGCCATGGCTGCCACGGGCAATCTCCCCTTGATCTTCAAAAGGAGCAGGTGTGTCTCCAGACTGGTCGCCATTGTCTTGCGCCCCGGCTGCAAACAAAGGCAGTGCAACGAATGCACTCAATATAACCATTTTCCCAAAAAACTGAGTAAACTTTGACATACAACC
>Ga0207072_1099_pt2 | contig 16702 bp, 18 predicted proteins | sample Alteio_BWMinHeat_68_FD_153570 | JGI IMG/M metagenome (GOLD analysis project Ga0207072, IMG submission 153570) | Enriched cells from forest soil in Barre Woods Harvard Forest LTER site, Petersham, Massachusetts, United States -... | ecosystem: Environmental > Terrestrial > Soil > Temperate forest >... | reverse complement strand
CTGAAATATATTTTTCAACAAAAGCTATCTCCTCCTTTTCGTATACCTGGTAATAAAGCAGCGATTTTGTCATTGGAGATATAGCTTTACCCGATACATTAATTGTTATGTTGTGAAAAGGGATGCGCTGATTCAGCACAAAAGAAATAATACGTATAGTAGCATGGTTAAAAGAAATGCGCTTTTTGAACAATAACAGGACTATGGCGCTCACAGGGTTCCATGCAAACACTTTCGCTGCAAATAATTTTAAACTAAGGCTATTCAGTGCTATGGCGCGTGATTGTGAAATTTTCTATACGAGTAAAAAGCTAACTGCCAGGTTGGTTATTTAAAAAATTCTTTGGTAAGCGCAATGACTTTCTCAACGTCGTTAGATTCAAGGTCATAAAACAAGGGCAGCCTGACCAGGCAATCCTGGTAAGTTTCAACCATAGCCAATTCGCGGCCATCGTGTTTATTTATGTAAAACGGGCTGTTGTGCAGCGCGACGTAGTGAAACGGCGTTTGTACACCGTTTGCTTTCATGTGACTGATAAATTTTGTCCTGGTTTCCAGGTCGTTGAACACCATATAAAATGTATGCGCATTATTTGAAGCAAATCGCGGCAAAAACGGCAACCGCACTTTTCCGGTATCCGCGAGCGGTGCCAGGGCGGTATAATATCGGTCCCAAATCTCTTTTCGTCTTTGCTGGATGCTGTCTGTTTTTTCCAACTGAGCATATAAAAATGCCGCCAATAAATCGGATGGCAGAAAGGATGACCCCATGTCTACCCAGCTATATTTATCCACTTCACCCCTAAAAAATGACGACCTGTTGGTGCCTTTTTCTCTTAGGATCTCGGCACGCTTAAAAAATATTTCATCGTTAATAACCAGCAATCCGCCTTCGCCGCAGCTTATATTTTTTGTTTCGTGGAATGAGAACGCAGCCAAATGCCCGATGCCTCCCAATGGCCTGTCCTCAAAATAACTATCTATAGCCTGGGCGGCATCTTCAATCAAAAAAATAGCGTGCTTGTCGGCTATTGCTTTTAACCGTCGCATATCGCAAGCGATCCCCGCATAATGGACCACCACAATTGCCTTAGTACGGGGTGTGACCAGCGCTTCGATTTTATCGACATCCACATTGGGGTTTTGTTCGTTGCTGTCGGCAAAAATAATTTTGGCGCCCCTTAACAGAAAAGCATTGGCCATCGAGACAAAGGTGAACGAGGGCATAATTACCTCGTCGCCCTGCCGGATATTTATCAGCAATGCGGCCAGTTCCAATGCATCTGTACAGGAAGTAGTTAAAAACGCCTTTTTAAACCCGTACCTGCTGCACAGAAAATCCTCACAGGCATGGGTATAATATCCGTCGCCGGAGGTCCTTCCACGTGCCATTGCATCTTCAATATATTTTACCTCGTTACCTGTAAAATGCGGTTTATTAAAAGGGATCATTCGATTTTCAGTGTTTAGATGGAGGATGTTATAGATAAGTTATATTTTGCCGATCCTTTTTTTATTGATGAACGGTCGTTCAACCAAATAGTAATGATACCATGTAACAACGGGAATTACGAAAATTCCCGCTGTTATACCGACAAGTTGGAACCGGTCGGGGAAATATTTGTGCACCAAAGCATTTTTTAAATAGATAAGGGGCTCATGCAAAAGATATAGCGAATAGCTTGAAAGCCCTATAGCCGCCAGTATTTTAACCAGCCACGAATTTTGATGTTTCCGCAACCATTCCTCTTTTGACAACAAAAACAGCACCGGGGCGGTCCAAACTAAGATATTGAGCTGGTCGCCGATAATAAACAGGTTGTTAGGAATAAAACTTAAACCCAAAAAAGCGATGAGGATTATCGCATACAAGAAAAGATACCAAGGTTGTTTTAAATCATTTGAGCCCATCATTTTCTTGTCAGCCAGGAATGCGCCGCAGCACCATGCAAACCATAAATTAAATACACAAAAACGTTGCGGCGCCGGGATAGCACCTCTACCCATAAAGTAAGCAATACTTAACACCGAAACTAAAAAAACGAACCCCAGGGCATAATTTAAATTGTATTTAAACCTAAGGAAGTAAAAAACCGGGTAAATACTGTAAAATGCAAGCTCGATGCTGATGGTCCATAAAACAATGTTAATTGTATTAAAATACGTTATGGTAAACCCCTGCAATAAAAAAAAATGCACCCATACGTCGGTTGCGCCCGGGTTATAATGATCTGTTGTGCAGTAATTAACTACCAGTGCAATAACCAGCGCGGCGAAATAAGGTGGGTATACCCGCAAAAACCTGCGCAGATAATACTCTTTTAATGGCAGGGTTAACCTGGATTTGATGTACCTGGTATTTGATGCATGAATGCAATAACCGCTTATTAAAAAGAATAGCGGTACAGCATACAATGCGCCGAATTGGTCAGTGACATTTAAAAATGACAGCCCTGAATATTTTGCCGTTTCGGCGCCCAGGTGGCTGTGATAATAAAATACAGCCAGCGCAGCCAGCGCCCGCAAAATATCGATCGAAATGATCTTTTGCGGTACCGCTTTAATCGGCATTTAGCTTTTTAATTGTTTCAATGAGCAGGTCTTCAGGTATCGTAATATCTCCCCAGGCAGCCCCGGCAGGTTTATCGCCAACTATATACCAATAATTCAAATTCCTGATAGATGAGAGGGTATAGTAGCAATCGGTGCGGAAATAATCGGGTGAAAATATTTCAATAACCGCAATTCCGTCCGCGCTGAAAAGTAAATTACTAAGTGCGGCGCCATGAACACCAACAATAATTTTTGCATGCTGCATCATGTCTATCTGGTCAGTCAAGCTTAGTGCTCCCGGATCGACGGCTTCAAAACCGTTATCCATAAGTTTGGCGATAACTGTATCCTCGTTCAGCACCCTCCGTTCGGCTTCTGCTCCCCGAATAAAATATATTTTTCGAAAGTGCTGTGCGACGCTGTGCGTTTTTATCAGTTTACTTCTAAGATAGTCGACAGCCCATCGCGGCGATCTCCCCTCACTACCGGGCAGAGACGAAACGTACAAATGGTCGAAATGAAGTTTTTCTTTTTCGTTTATCAAAAGAACTTTTTTCTTCGGTATCCCAAACTCAATCAGCATCTCGACAAATTTATCCGGCACATTTGAAGCGACGCAGTAATGGTCGACCTGGCCGGCGACTGATTCATATAGTTTTATGCGCGGCAATACGTCGCTTAGCCAATGGTAATAATTATGGCTTTGTGGCGAAACCAGCACCGCACCCACACCGTCGATATGCCGGGCCGTCGCCGAAAAAATGTAAAACGGGTTCCGCCACAAAAAATTTCGCAGCGACGAGATATTAAAATGGTGACTGAATTCCTGGAAAAGCTGGTGACCAGCGGTTAATACAAATCCTTTATGTCCAAACAGGTAACTATTTTGCAAATAAAAAAGAGTGGCCTTGTTAACCGGGTAATTGCGATTATACTGAAACGCCTGGGGAACGGGGTTGCCCAATGTATGCGGTTCGCCATTGTGTAAAAATTCTTCAGGGAAGACGGTTTTATACCATGGCCCACGCTGGCTAAAATATACGCCCTTCCTTTTGCCCTCGTCGTCGATCCATTCCTCGCAGGAGTCGATTATTTTAGGCGGAACGATAAAGGGGAATTGCCTTACCCAATATTTTATTTTTGATCTCAGGCCCATGATCCTTTAAATGCCTGTCGAAACCAGGCTATCATTCTCGCCATTTTCCAGCCCAGCAAACCTGCCAATGCGTGCCCCGCCCGGCCGCCGACATATTTCTTGCCCGTGTAGCCCAATTGCTTTGCTTTTTTTATACAATATGCTGACAGGTCCTTAAACTGCGGGTAAGCCAAAACACCCGTCCACCAATAATGCTTCCCAAAAACCCGGTCGACAAGGCTTTCTGTGGTCCTCTTTTTTAAATGGTCAAACTTCAAATCAATCGCCAATATGGCGCTTTCAGTGCTTTTGCGGTTTTTTTGAGCGGATAAAGATGGGTAACCGGTAAACTTACGGTAATAGTTAATCCCGTTCTTACTAAATTTTACGCCTTGTGATGCTAAAACCACCCGGCAAAAAAATTCGCCATCGTCATCAAGGCTTAGTTTTTCGTTCCACGGGCCGGCCTTGTCAATAAGCGCCCGGGGAGTGAGCCATGAATGAATGGTGATCATTCCACCGTGCCCCGGCAGCACTTCCTCGCCCGCATACAGTCTTATCAAAAAATCAACCGAATCATCGTTATCCCGATGCAGCCACCCTTCACCATCATTCTCTGCAGCATTTGTTTCATCTTTATTGAAATGAACCGTTCTGCAAATGGATAATTGCGTTAGCGAGCCGTCCAGGCAAGCTACCTGGGCTTCGATTTTATCGGGGCTCAACAGGTCGTCGGCATCCAGGAACTGGATGTAAACACCTTTAGCCTGTTCCAGCCCGGCATTACGGGCGGCAGCGGCGCCCCGGTTTTTCTGGCGTATTGCTTGTACATTTGGTGTATCACGATATTTCTCAATGATGCCAAAAGAACCATCGGTAGAGCCATCATCGACAAGTATTATTTCAACAGCCGGCCAGGTTTGATCGACAACGGATAAAATGCATGCATCCAAATATTTTTCAGCATTGTAGACCGGGATAACTACAGATACCAGCGGGTTCATCGCGCGTTAAATATTTCAATCCACCTGCTCCGCGACAATGTTGCTATCGGTATGGTATTGTTGTTGAACCATGGCTGCCTTAACATTTCGAGATATTTCGTTTCGTCCTGATCCAATTCAATGATACGTTCGATCACAGGCCGGAAGTCGAGGTTACCTGTTTGCATGTGCGTTTTTAAGTTTCTCCCGATTATCTTTAATCTCCGTTTCACCCTGTCTAACGGTCCATTGTAATGTTGGGGGCGGATATCTGCGAAATCCCGATGGGTGATTTTTTCGAGCCACCTGGTAACTGCATTTTCCTTGCCTATATAATCTGCGACGTTAATAAATGCTTTTGTGTTAAACACTTCGCTTATTTTGGGGTCGCCAAAATAGATCGGGATGCTGTTAACCGCCATTGCATCATACAATTTTTCCGTTTGGTAACCCGGGTAAATATCATTTTCAAACGCGATGGTAAATTTGTATGGCGCTAAAAATTGCCGCTTAATTTGCCATTTGTCGCCGCTATACTGATCGTCGATCGGCTGCATGTTGTTCATTGAGCGGCCAGGCGCATCAACTTTTTTATATTCGGATAGCTGACGGAAAAAGGCGTCGCGATGCGGAACAGTGTGTGAATATAAAAAATTGCAGAATTTGGTTTTTGATGCAGATATCTTTTCAGCATTAAAACCGGGTTGTTTGACCAGCGACTGTGGATTTTGCCCGTGCCACTGTATACGCTGATAGCGGGGATGGTTAACCTCCTCATTGCGGGGCACGCCAAACGCCCAGTCGCAAATAGATAGATCAGGTTCGATGTTTTCACAGAAATAGCCTATCCTGGTATAGTTTCCTTCTGGCGGAATATCATTGCCATACGGGCCAAAGATTATGAAATCGGGTTGGCCGCTTTCGACGAAGTCGTAAATATCATCGAGATCGTCTATGTCGAACACGTCTCTTTTAAAGTCTTTGAAATTCAGGCCGTTTTGAAAACGAAGCTTTACCAAAAGTTTTGACAATGGCTGCATCAACTGGTGGCCTGCCTGAATTTAGTGATCGAAAACCGTTTCCTAATATTCAAAAACGGCTTTTCCCATAAATAATACGAAACCACGGCAACGCAGTAAATGATCAAAATATTTAATGGAAATGTGCGCCAAATAATCGGTGTCTCGCTTTTAAGAAAAAATTGCTGCCATATATAAATGCTGTAAGATAAGATACCGATATGAACAAGTACCCGGCTATTAAGCATTTTGAAAAACCATTTAGCAGATGGGGTGATATATGCAAAAATCAAAAAAAGGCACGAGGCGGCTATGATCAAATTGCCGAACGGGATCGAAATAAATCTAAGTTCGCGGTCGTCCTCCAAATAGGCAAAAACGACAACCAGGCATACCGCGAGCAGTTGCGCCCAAATTTTGTCAAATAACTTATGTTGTGGCATTTGTGGTTTTTCGTGATAAAAAATGGCGCCCAGGGCTCCGATAAAAATCGCGTCTGAATAGTCGAAAAAGGGTGACAGTGTAATATATTCAAGATAGGAAAAGTGGTGAACAAGCGCCCTCACAATACACGAATAAATAACCAGGACGACAAGGATAACTTTTAAATGCCTGCTGAAAAATATCAGCGTTGCGGGCCATACAAGGTAAAACTGTTCCTCGACAGACAATGTCCAGAAATGACCCACATACCACGAACCCCTGAACGGCGCAAAATTTACAGTGAATGTTAACGCGTGTATGAGGTCGGAATTTTTCAGATCAATATTTTCTATAGTTCTCCAAATAAATATAATCAAAATATATAGCAAGGCCACGGGCAAAATTCTCAGTGCCCGCCTGATATAAAAATTCTTGATGTCGATTTTACCTGTTATTTCCCGTTCCTTTAACAAAAGGCCGGTTATTAAAAATCCGCTGATAACAAAAAACATAGTTACGCCAACCCCGCCATGAATAGCTACCTGGCGATATTGTCCCGGAAATCCAAACGAGTACGTTGCATGTGCAATTAAAACCAGTATGATCGATATAGCTCTAAAACCGTCCAGCGAGGGTATTCTTTTCAAACTTTTTCCAGGAAGGTAAATTCTTGCATATGATTGATCCCGTCAATATAATCATACAGGTAGCTATATATTGTATCGATATTTTCGACCGGCAACCCGTCATCAATTGAGTCGTTTTCGCTTTTCGGCCTGAGCCGTTTGCCGGCCTGTATTTTCATTTTCGACCATAAACTGATCTCCGCTCTGTCACCTTTGTACTCGTAAATTAAAGCGCCCTTTTCTCCCTGCTCCGTTATCAGCCGCCTGTTTTTTGATGAAGAGACATTCCCGGGGTGTGCTACCGAAAGCGCATTATAACCGGTATAATAAACAATATTCGCCTGCCGGTAACTTGTTCTGAGCGAATATTCCCAATCCATCATCACATAACCGGTGCTGTACAGGCCAATATAAGCCAATGCACACCGCCGTATAAGCATGTGCACATCACCAAAAGTAAATGACGGTGTGACGCCATTTTTCCATTTTTCAAATTGGGAAAGACGGCTGCCCTTCTGGATTTTTTTATACTCGTGCAAATTACAACCCAAATCGTTCGAGATGATCACATCTACGGCCGGGTTGACCAGCATAAAATTTTTGCACTGTCTTATCGCGGGATAACAAAATACGTCATCGTCAATGATTTTTTTTAAGATCGTGCCTTTCGCCATTAACATGGCCTTGTTCCAGGCGTGGGCCTGGTTTTTATCGGGCTCCGAGATCAGCTGATGAATTTTCCCCACTTCAAAAAGCCCTTGCAAGTATTCCTTTGAGCCGTCGTCGCTGCTGCCGTCAACTACCACAATTTCCTCGTCGGGCTGCAATTCCATTACCAATCTTTCCAGCGTGATTTTCAGAAAGGGTAAACGGTTGCGGGTGGCGATAATATAGGAGAGACTGACCGTTAAACTCATTAAACTATTATTCGTTATGCCCCCGGTTTAATGAAAGGCTTCCAGGTTTCAAAGCTGTATTTTTCAAAGGCGTGACAGCCAAACGGCAACTTACCGTTTAGCTTTTTTAAAGATTCCGCAGGCGAAGTCTCGATGGAAAATTGCAAGGCTTTTTCATCGGGCGGAAGCTTAAAGAAGGGATAAAATAAATTGCCCCAATATTCAAAAAAGCTATCTTCGTTAAGTTTATCACTTTGTTGAGTTTTTGACCTTAATATCTTCAGCAGCCGGTAACACGAGCTTACTTTTCTTAGTGAAAACCCCCCGTTGCCGACGTTGCTTATCTTATGATCTATCCCGGAATATTTTTTGATAGACCTAAGCAGCGTATCGTAGCTTTTCAGAAAATGCATCTCGCCGGGAAGGTTGTTTCGCGGTTCATGCGGGGCGCCGATAAAATCGTAACCCTGGCTGCACCAATAGAATAAGTCATCTTTAAAAACGTAAGCATCCAGCTGGTAAACGAGGATATACCTGTAGCCAAAAAACCGCTTATAAAAACCGGGCGACAACATTAATTTATTATATCCGCCAATATCCAGGAAATACTCGTCATCAAACCTTTCTATCCTAAAGGCGGCCTTGCCGCTGCTATAATTCTCGTAAAAGCTTGTATTTAATGAATGTGGCGCGAAGAATATTACGGGGTAGCGGTGTAATATTTTGAGGCATTGCGCCAGCGAAAGCACCTCGGCACCGGTGGGTGTTTCTTTATAAACCGGGATGGTTACTGCTACCAGTTGTTTCATCGTTAACAGGTGTCATCATTTCCATCGCGCTTGCTTTAACAATGGTATTGGGTGGTACCGATTTATAGATCAGGTTATTGGCGCCTATTACGCAGTTATCGCCGATCGTTACGTTTTGCAGAATTACCGTGTTGCTGCCGATCCAGCAGTTGTCGCCGATCTTAACTTTCCCGGTAGTCATCCCCTGTTTCGTAAAAGGCACTCCAGGGGTTTTGTAATTATGATTGTGATCATAAATTCTCACGCCTTCGCCAAACCAGGTATCGTCGCCTATCTCGACCTGTTCCATGCAATTCACCGAGCAATAGTTGTTGAATGATACATTGCTGCCGATCATCAGCCTGCCTTCCCAGACTAAAAAGTTGCAAAAGCGGTTAATCACCACGCCATTTCCGCATATCATGTACGAGCTGGTCGCAGCCAGGCTGATTTGAGAGAAATCTTTGATGTGCATCCCGTTGGTGATCAATTTGCTGCCCTCAGATAGATCCAGCTTAGCTTTTGGGCTTATGTAAAAGCCACCCCTTATCTCAAGCCGGCTGCCCAGCTCCCAGCGATAATACTGCAGCGTTAAATTATGCGCATGTTTCTGATACGCGGCATAAGGCCTAAAAAACAATTTAGCACCCGCTAAAAACAGCCTTTTTGCAAAACTTTTAGCCGTTGAGCCGGAGGGGGAAGTATTTTTCAAATGCCTGAATTTTTTAGCGTCATAATTTTGGTCAACAAAGCTGCTTATCAATTTGGCTTCGGTGTTTCTGCCTGCTTTTGTTAATTGACGATGCAATTTAATAAGATCAAGCATAAATGACTTAACAATATCGTCATGCAACAGCCCCTGACGGTAGTTTTTTATTAAGATCAAAGCTGACGCGGTGTGCTGGTTCAGGGTCATAGCCGACATGCTGTCATTGTGCACACGGTACACGAACAAGCGCTCGCTCATGCCGTAAAAAGTCGCGCCGGCGAGCGCCAGCCTTAACCAGTAGTCCCAGTCTTCGGCGCCTTTTGTGTCTTCGTCAAAACCCCCGGCTTTGTCGCACCAATCTTTTTTTATGCATGCCGACAGCACCGGGATGCTATTCGCGGCAAATTCAACCGTGTACATTTCGGCGCCGGTATATAAGCCTTTGGCGACATTAAAATGATATGGCAAACGAAATTCGATCGACTGGTCAAAAATATAGCCGTCTGAAAACAGCATATCCACCTCCGGGTGCTGCAAAATAAACGCATGCTGAACTTTGAGCTTATTGTGCAGCCAGGCGTCGTCCGCATCTAAAAAACATATCCAGTTTGCTGTAGCACTTGCTATACCGGCATTACGTGCGGCGCCAAGCCCTTGGTTTTGCTGACTGGATAATTTTATCCTCGGGTCGGCGGTGTATCGCTGAATAACAGAAAGCGTGCCATCGGTCGAGCCATCGTTTATGACACACAATTCCCACCGGGCAAATTCCTGCTTAATTACCGACTCAATTGCTTCAGCGATATAAGCCTCAGCATTATAAGCGGGCATAATAACCGAAAAAAACGGCTGGTTTATAGCGTTATCCAATTTGGCGGTATTAAATCGTTTATAGCAACTGCGGTATCTTTAAACCATTTTTTAGGGGCGATAATAATCTTATTAGGGTTCGGGTTGAGCCATGCGCCCCACCAGCTAAAGGAACTGTTTGCTATAATATTGCTTTTACATGCAGCCATTAACCGCATATCACCGGCGCTTTTAACGCCTTTGTTAACGTCAACAAAAGTGTGTTTGCCTGTAATTTCCACGTTCTTTCTTACCCATTCGATCTCGTCGGAGAATACAAAAAAGTGTGTGTCTTTCACTTTTTGACCTACCAAATCCATCGCTGTTTGGTAATATGCCGGACTACAGGTTTCATGAACTTCGGCCGTCACCGGGTTATTTATGTAATCACCTCTTCTAAAATGTACCGAGACGGAATTGGTACCTTTTATCTCGTCAAGCAGCTTGCTGTTTGCTGCATCAGGGGTCTGTTTAAAGGTAAAATCCTGCCTGATAATATCCCCAATGTCGCTAAAGTATTTCTCTGTTTGCCAAAAGCCGTTCAAAACAACGTTGCCCTTTTGTGATAACACATCGGGATTGAACTGATTGCCATTTTCGTGAACGGTTTTGGTGAAAAGTTTCCGGTAAGTCCTCGCGGCATAGGATAGCTGGTCAGTGTAAATTTTTTTTTTGTATCGGATGTTAAAAACATCAAGCTCAAAGTCCCTTTTCGTGTAACTAACCGGTTCCGTTTTTGTTAGCCTGGAAAGATCCAGCACAAGGGAGGTTTTGTTTTTCAATGATAAATGCCGCCCGTCAGCGTATTGAAACATTTGGTTTCCGAGCCCGCCCCACAGTTTTACAATGATCATTTTAGTCCAAACAGCCTTCTCAAACTTTTAGATAATGACCGGAAGAAATTGCCATCCCGGTAGCTTAATTTATCCATGATATCTTGCGGGATATGGCGCTTATTGACATACAATTGATCGCCGGTAATACCGTCGACCTTGTTTTTTGCCAATACAAAGCCGTTATCGCCCATAAAATTAAACACTTCCCTTTCCAGCGGCTGATCCTTATATAAGCTGACCTTTGAGACTTCAAGCCAAATTGCCTTTATCGAATTTAGATGGGCGCGGGCGCCTTTTAGCACCATCAATTCAGCACCCTGTACATCGAGGTGAACAAAATCAATGGCTTTTATTTCATTGTCCCGGCAAAAAGCGTCGATGGTGGTTGTTTTGATCTTTATCTTTTCGTTAAATTCAATAAAGTCAATTATCTCGATATGTTTTTCGGGCGCCAACAACGAGCTGGACTTATTTCCGTAATCCCAATTCCCGGGATTGTCTGCATTATTGGCTGATGAAACGTAAAACTCCGCTTCACCCGCAGCATCCGAAAGGGCTATGTTAACCGGGAAAACATTCGTTATATTGTATTTGACCAGGTTGTTTTTTATTAATTTAAAATTTCCCGGCAACGGCTCGAAGGAATAGATCATAGCGTCAGGAAACAGTCGCGCGTATTTTACAGAGTCCTCTCCTTCACAAGCCCCGATCTCAAAAAATATTAAAGGCCTGTTATCTTCAAATAATGTTTTCAGCTCCTTTTCAATTGCACTGGGCTGCTTTATATATTCGTCCCTGTCAAACACGGCTATATCCTTCTATTCGTTTGGCTTTGATATCTTTTTTGCAAATACATGCAAGCCAAAGCTGAGCAACTCCTTTGAATTCACATCCTTATCCGAGAACCGTTCAAGGGCCTGTAAAACTATTTTGGCCGCCATTGCCTCTTTTTTAGTTAAGGCGTCCTTTGCATATTTTTCGGCAACCGGGTTGATCCTGTTGATTTCCTGCGCTAAAAACTCAAAAAAATTCCCGTTGAAATCAAGCTCCAGGATTTCGAACCCGTTCTGTTTGAGTTCCTCTTCATAAAAATACCTGTTGAAGCCGGTATAAAAATGATAGGGCGCAAAATGGGTCAGGCTGCAAAACGGCGCAGTTAGCAGCAGGTATCCGCCCGGTTTCAATAAACGTGCAAACTCCCGGACCGCTTCGCGCGGGTTAATAATATGCTCAAAAACCTCGGTGCACATAACCGCGTCGAAGGACGAATCGGGTTGGGGTATCAAGGCTATATCCGAAGTAATGTCCAAATTGCCATAGTCCCATGATCCCATTTGGATGCCGCTGTTAAGTTCTTTGGGGTCGTACGCGGCAAAGTCCTGGGAAACATAGTTTAAATGGCTGCAATATTTACGAAACTGTTGTTCGCCCGCACCTGCATCCAGGATGCGTCCCCCGCCCGGGATTTTTTCTAACGTAGTTTTGATCCAATTAACCCTTGTCGCTTCATTCTTCGTGCCTACGGTTAACGGCTTATTCAGCCCTAATGCTTTTCTTACAACGGAGTTAATTAAATTCAAGTCTTTATAATGTTAGTCTTCTCCAAACGATCTATTCAAAATCTCTTCAGGATAATGATCCTCTTTCTCCAGGTAAAGCGAAAGCCAGTCGGTGAATGTCATATGCTGCAAGGGGTGTTCGGTATAATATTTATACCTGAACTCTTTTCTCAGATCGTACTTGGGCCAGAAGAGGTCGACCGAGGGATCGTCGACTACACAAAAATACCGGGCGAGCAGTTCCCAGCTTTGCTTTAGCGTCCAATCCAGCGTATAGCCTAATTTTTCGAAGTATTTGCTGCACAGGTACAATTCGCCCAGCCGCAATTGCGAAAATTCCCGGATGGAATAATCACCCGCCTGCTTTATGTCTAATCTTCTTAAATCCAGGTCGACCGACCAATATTTGAGCATATCGTCGATATCGCCATACATAAGCATGTCGCCTGCGCCATATAGCCTGTACTTAATCGTACCGAGTGAGGTAATAATAAGCCGGTGTTTTTGTGCAGGCACATTTACAGGAAAAACGGTGAGCAAATTATCAAACAGGAGCAATGCAGAGGTAGAATATATGCGCTGATCTGTCCGCGTTTTTAACACGCGGTTTGCACCGGACTCTTTTGCCTTTGCCAGCCCTGCGAGGGTACTAACAATTTGAAGATTGATGTTCTGGTTGCCATTAAACTCGGGTTGTTTGTTTCGAATAACGGTTACGCCTAAATCTTCAATTTGCCTTATTGCAGCATGGTCTTCGTTTTCCCAGGTGGAAAGTATAATACGTGATGGCTTTACTAACCCGGAGTATAATTTTAAGGTTTCGAAAGTGAAGTCGTTTTTGGTGAGCAGGGGGCCCTGTATAACTATTGACCGGCCATCGGCAGGGGCGCCTGGCGCGTAATAAAACTGGTCGGTGTAAAACGGCCTTTTATTTATCGTATAGAATTGTTTTTCATCGGCTTCTTTTAAGCTGATCAATCGTTCCAATAAACTTTCTTTGTTTACGGATGATGAGCCGGCGAGACGGTATAGCAGTTTGTTTAAGAAATCGCCCACTAAATATTTGCTGTATATTTATTAAGGTCTTCAGGTGTACCCAGTCCGTGCATCTGTGCAAAATCGATATTGAAAATACCGATCCGCTTATGTAAACGGATCATATAATTATAAACCGGGCAGGTGTAAAATTCATTATTCACGCGGTCGTTGTTAACGATCATGTCAATGGCTGAGTTTACAAAGTCCGCTCCCTTTGTAAACAGGTAAATGCCCACAGTTGCATAATCGGATATCGCCTGTTTTTCCTGTACTTCAGTCACCAGGCCGTCTGCATCGATCTTTGCAAAGGACCACTTGGGGTTCAATTCATGATCGGTAAAGGTAAGTATCGATCCATCGAGCCGCCGGTTAAAGCAATCATCGATATAATTACGCACATCTATATCAACCAGCTGGTCGGAATTTGCGATCAGTAAGGGCTCGCCGTTGTTAATAAATTCCCGGGCGAACAGCACGGTGCAGGCCGTACCTTCGGTGAGCTTATCGATAGCAATAAAGTGCGCATTGTAGTTCTTTTGAATTTCATTGACCAATGCAGCCTCACTTTCTAAATGGGAACTGCGCCCGATGAGTATATATTGCGCATCGGGATAATACAAGTTTTCGATCACCTTTACGATCATCGGCTTGCCGCCTACATCGATAAATGGTTTTGGACGCTCGTATCCTGCTTTCACAAACCGGCTTCCTTCGCCGGCCATGGGTATTACTATGTTTATCACTTGGGATCTGTTAAAAAATCATTGCCGTCGACTTTAGTCAACGGAATATTTATAAGGACACTGAGGGCTTCAGCCAAAAAAGCTGTGCTATGGTATCGCATATTATTTGGCTAAAGCCAATTTTTTTCAATTTGGTGATCCGTTGGCTGAAGCCAACGGCAATGAAAGAAATCATACCAATCGCTTTAGACAATAGCCCCTGACTGAAGCCAACGGGAATGAAGAAAACAGTGTCAATCATTTTCGGGCAGGTTCTCAGATAGCAGAGGTTGCGTACTTATCATTACCAGCTCCCGGAATTTTAACCACTACGGTTGTGGCATCGGTGAGCGACCTGAAATTTGCCGGTGTGCCGGGAGAGATTTTGATAATGTCGCCATCGGAATACCTGGTACCGTTCATTTCAACTTCGCCGGAAATGATCACGGTAAATTCAGTAGCTATTTTATGGTAATGGCTTTCTTCGTGATCACCTTTTTTATATTTCTTTACCGCTACTTCGACGTCACTTGTGCTATACAGAGTCGGGTTAAAGGCGCCGATAAACCAGCCTTTAACCATGTCTTCCAGCTTGTATACTTCAATTTGACCCTTTTCCCTGCTTTTCAAATTCATTTAACAGTTGAGGTGAATAAAAAGAGTGGTATTGAGAAGCCTCGATCTTGTAGTTCAAAACCTTTTTATTTCGCAAAACATATTCGTTGATCACCGGCGAAGTATAGTAGTTGCCATCCAGCTTTACGTCGTTTTTTATTGTTTGAAATGCACATTCAAAAAACGTACGTGCATCGGCAAAATAGTAATAGCCCGCGATTGCGTGATTGCTGATCGGATTTTTTTCGGCTGTTTGCATTACCTGCCCGTCTTCCAGCCTGGCGTACGACCATCGGGGATGAACTGATTTGAACGTAACCAGGCCGGCATCGGCTGAATTTTGCTGCCAAAACCGCATAAAAACATCAAAATCGGCGTCGATTATTTGGTCGCCGTTCAATATGAGCAGGCTATCATCATCCGCAATGTGGTCAATAGCCATTAGCACGCTGCACAGGCCGCCTTTGGTCGCTTTTTTTAACTTTATTACCTCGCATTCGGGCGAAAGCAGGCGAAGCGTATTATCAAGATGGTACTTCAGCGCATCTTCATCGCGGATCACAAAAATGAATTTGCACGGCCCTGAAATAGAAGCGGCATTTTCAATCACCAACTGGATCATCGGTACACCGTTTATCTCAATTAACGGTTTGGGATAAGCATAGCCGGCATTCAGAAAAAGATCGGAGGGGCCGGCCATCGGTATGATAATTTTAAGCATTTTCCAGTTCCTCAATTCGTTTCTTTATTTCGTAATAATGAACGTTTCCGGGGCCTTCAACTTTTAACACATGGGCACCCGAGGCTTTTGCCGCTTTTACACCGTGCTCGTTATCCTCAACAATAAGGCACTCGCCGGGCTTTACCCCCAGCCTTTTGATCGCGGTATCATACATCTCGGGATCGGGCTTACCTTTTGCGACATCCTGGTTGGAAAGGAAAAAATCAAGATATGGCTGCAAACCGGATTTCTCCATCATAATTTCAACCGTTTTACGCACTGAATTGGACGCCAGCGCCAGCTTATAGCCCTCGGCTTTCAGCCTTGATAAAGCAAACTGGTGCTGAAAAACCGGCTTGCATTTAGCATACACAATTTCCATGGTATATTGCTGCTTCAAGTCGTTCACAAAATCGTGCAGCTTACGGGGAAACCCACCCTCGAGGCTAAGCATTTCCAGCTTTTTCTTCGTGGGCAGTCCGTCAAAATTAACCAGGTGATCGTACCTGCTGATCTCGGCGCCAAACAAGCTAAGCGCGGCATTTAATGATTCGTAATGCCATTCCTTTGCTTCTATCAGCACACCGTCCATGTCAAAAATTATCGCCTTTATTTTCATTTTAGGTGTTGAAAAATGCCACCGCCTGTTCGGGAAGGTCGGTACATAAAATTACATTTTTTTGCTGATGTAATTGCCCTTCTTTTAATTGCTGCCACAGCGGCAAGTGATCCCTGCCATGTAATTCCGGCGATACGATCGCTACCTGTTTACCCCGGCCGATGTGTGCAGCTATCAAATCGTTATCATACCAGGTTGATGTAAACGCATCGAGCCAGATACCCTGGCATTCGGTATAAAATGCAGGCTCCGGTTCGTGTTCACTTTGCCTGCTAAAAACCCTTAGCCCATGACTGATATAGCCGATCGTGTCGGGTATTGACATGTCAAATAAAAAATACCGGGTAATTTTATATTGCTCAATTAATCCCTTTACTTTCAATTGAAGACCGTCGGCTTTAACGTTTAAAGCGAGCATTAAGTTAGGGCCATATTTTGTATAAAGCTCAAAAAAAGCGTTTACCGTGACCGATCGGGCATCCGCTATATCATGCGAGATAACCAGTTCTTCATTGTAATCCCGGATGTCCGTCTCAGTTCCAAAACCTAATGAAAATGAACGTTCAAAAGCAATGCTTTTATTTTTTTCGGCTGCAGTTTTCCAATAACCC
>Ga0207072_1105_pt1 | contig 16911 bp, 11 predicted proteins | sample Alteio_BWMinHeat_68_FD_153570 | JGI IMG/M metagenome (GOLD analysis project Ga0207072, IMG submission 153570) | Enriched cells from forest soil in Barre Woods Harvard Forest LTER site, Petersham, Massachusetts, United States -... | ecosystem: Environmental > Terrestrial > Soil > Temperate forest >... | reverse complement strand
GGAATAGGATATTGCTTTTTTTCTAGGATCGATCTGATACTTTGGACTCATGGAAGGCAACGAGATCTTGCCAAAACGTATGAGTTGATAAGAGCTATAAAGCTTTTGGAGCTTTGAAAATATCCAGGCTAAACCAGAATAGGAAGATTCGGCTTGCTGAAGGGTAGTTTCAATAGCTTTTGAGTTTGGAATAAGGAGTTTTTTAGGCAACTCTTTGTCTGTATGCGCCAATAGTAAAGAGAAGTGCATCCCTTTTTTTTCTTCAACAGTTGCGGAAAGATCAAGAGAATACCCCTTATTAGCCGGGTCAAAGCAAACTAAAGAATCCCCTTTCACAGTAAATTCTAAACCATATCGCACAAGTTCAACTTTTTCTAAAACACCCTTACGGCTCCATAAAATCACTTGTGAAAGATCCTCAAATTGGCCTAACTTTTGAAGTATCGGATGAGATATCCCTTTTGCACTCACCGCCGCCCAATTGTCCGATTCTACGGGACCGCGGCAATCGGTGATGGTCTCAATTTTTAATTTTTTATCGACTTCTTTAAACTTTACTTTAAATAAAAGTTTTCCAGAATCATTTACGCAAAAGGCTTTCAAAGGGTTAATAGGGTCAACATACAAATTTTGATCCAGAAAATAGGGAAGCTGAATGGAAGTTGATGGTAAGGCTGTGATCAAAGCATCGACGACTCTAAAGAAGGGAGCAAAGTAATTATTGGTTTTAAGATATTCTACAGTCTTAAATTTTTTTCTTTTTTTTGCATTCTGTAGACATATCCCTTGCAGAGAAATCGCTTGCAGAGGAGAGTTTTTAATTTGCGGCAATGTCCGATAAAAGGCGATAGATCCTGATTTATTTTCCACACGGCATTCAAAACCTTGAGAATCCCTAAATAAATAAACTTTTTCTTTTGGGCTAATTTCCATTAAAAGGATCGAACAGTTTGCTGAGAAATACGGGAAAGTCTTTTGAAATAGAGGATCTGTAGTGACTGCATCGGGTAGCTTCGTTATTGTTTGATTTGTAGAGATATTTTTTATGGTTCCTTTAGTTAGATCGATCTCACAAAGAGAATTTTTAAATAAAGGAAACGCCCCATGCCATCCTGAATTATCTATAGCCAATCCAGAAGAGGCACAAATAGCGTCTAAAGTATCTGAAATATCATTAATAGAAATATGCGTATTTTTTAGTTGATTGATCAGCTCTTGGTAGCGCCCTTCGATGGTTAGCAAAACATAGGGGTCGTTATTATAAGGATTTCCAGTCGTCTTTTTAAACAGATGATAATCAATCATCGCTCTTTGAATCATTGCTGGAGATAGTGAATCTTGTTGCAATAACAGGTTCAGTTCTGTCATCAATAACTGGTGAATGTGAGGCTCGAGAGACTTATCATTCTCAGCCTTTTCGAGAAGTTTTCGAACTTTAATCAACCCCGTCGACGGTTCGCCTACAGGATAGTTTAATTTTCTATAGATTCCTTCTAATTTACTTTCAAATTGTGCAAAGAATGCAACTAGAGGCACAAATTCACTCTTTTCTATTGCTTTAGAATAGTATTCTTCCAATTTAGCCTTTAAGAAGAGTGGAAAGTTATTTCTAAAAACTTCTCGTTCTTTCAGAGTCTTCAATAGTGAAGGCTGGAAGAATAGGATATCGATAAAATTGCGCACTTCAGCCTCGGCTAAAAGGCCAGGTTGACTGCCAATAAAACCTTCTAGTTCTGTTTGAGGGAATTCTTCACGTAATAATAAAAATAGACTTTTTAATTCTTCGTTAGAAAAATCTCTGTGCACTTTATTTAGCAAGGGATGATTTCTATCTTGTTCTTCCAATTCTTCAATAATAGTTGCCATATCATCCATCAAAAAGCTGGCAACATTCTCAGGATCATCGGCAATAGCTTCTTGTGTCTTCATTCCATGTTTACGCTGGAGCCAGCGATTATGAACTTCTTTATAAGTCTCGTTAGCTGATTCCACTTTGTCTTTAGATAACATTCCAAGAAAATTTATTTCATTTGCTAGTAGGCCGTTACTTTTCGGTGCAGGTTTTAATGAAATTTCAACATTGCGGTAAGCCGTCAATAGAACGGGATGGCTGATAGGGGGAATACTATTATTTATTTTTCCTGGAAGAAATTGATCTGCCGCTGTGCGATGAATACCTCTGGAAGGCCAAATTTTATTAAGATAAGTTATTTGATTTTTGAAGTAATTATTTGATGCCATATTGCTAGAATTTTTTAGCATTGCAAGAGATAAAACCGTTAATTCTTCACAATTAGACAGATTTCCCTTATTAATGCGAAGCCCTGTTCTAGCATATTCATCCGTTTCTTGTTTTACAAAGTTAAAAGGACATTCAGGTATATTGTAGAGACTTTTTATTCTTTTAATGAGTAATTCTACATCATTATAATCATTTTTTGTGTGAAGGCTATTTACAAAACAAACAATCGCAGACATCCTTAAAAGAACTTCATAGATATCTAAAGGTGCCATCTCTCCCTCTGGAACTTGATTAACAAGCCATTCAGAGAGAGAATTAATATGTTCCATTAAAGTGCGCGCTTCTTGTTCAGAAAGCGAACACAAGCAATGATTCTTATTTATTTTATAGTCTACAGATGTATTTCCCATTGACCTAGATAGGTTTGCACCTATTTGCTCCGTCCAATTCAGTGTGTGTTTTTTGTAAAAATTGGTGTCGAATTGATAAAAGGTTTCTAGAACCTTACTAAGGGAAGGCGACTTTACTAGGTTTTCGAGTTTTTGAAGGCTTTGTTTTGAATCAATATAGCGGCTAAATATTGGCTCAGATTGTAAATGGACTGAGGGGAGAGAGCTAGGCTTTAAAGATGCCTCTGGAATCAGTGTTAAAGAGCTAGTGGAAGCTTCCTCCTGCTCAATGTTCCCCACATGAAGAGCTTGCGTGGCCCCAAGGTCACTCAAAGAGCCATAAGTAGAACTTTCCTTGCCCAAATGTTTAATTTTTGACAGAGAAGAGAGAGAAGTCCTTGTCAAAGATTCTAAAACTTCATGTATAGGCATTACTGAGTTTACAATTTCTTGCAGCTCTTGCTCATGAATATAGCCCTTCTTGCATGCCAAATGGGCTTCTTCACTCACTGTCCGTATTAAGGATTTAATATTCTTAAATTCTTCAGAATCGACTTTTAAAATATACTTACACTCATTAAATAGATTAAATAGCGTGTAGAGCTCCATACGTATATGCAGACGCCTATTAGCCGCTTTGTCAACAGGTTCTGAGGGTAATAGAGTCCTGGCCTGCTTTAAGGCTGTCCAGATTGAATGACTAAAATCTGTTGTACTCTTCGCTAACGTGTCAACTCGGTCCATCTTTTGGCGATATTGAGCCAGCTGCTGAGTCAATTGCTGGACATGTTCAACCTTAAAATCCTTTGTGCCAAAGCATGAATGGGAAAGTAAAGCCTCTAACCATGCCTTATCTTGTATTATAGCTGGAGGTATGTTCTGGTAGGCAATTGTCGCTGGAATTTTAATTTTTCCTGCGATGGACACCCCTTCAATTCCAGTGAGATCTACCATCGAAGAACCGCGTCCGATCACTCGGAAATGCAATCCTTCATTCGTTTTAGAAAACAAATAAAACACTTGATCCAATGGACTATCATTGACAAGGAGTATTCTCTCTTCGCCTTCTTTTAATCCCATTACTTCTTTAGATAAAGTTTGAAGCATACTCGTTTTGATAGGCGTTTTCTTACTCTCGTCTGTCAACTGTTGGATATTTTCCAACACCTTAAACTGCTCCTGCAAATTAATTATGCAGGTGCTAAATCCTGAATGAACCCCCTGATCAGATGCCATAAAGCGTTGAAAATAAGAGAGCAGTTCAGCTCTTGGTAAACATTGAAGTCGAGTAGTTCTCCAACTAGAGTTTCTATCAAAAGCAGCTACTATTCCAGAATAAGGAGTAGTTTTAAAAGGATAGAGCAGAGAGACACAGTACTTAAAAATTCTAATAAAGCATTTATAAATTGGATTTGTACTTATTACCGGTTTGATTAAACTTTTATTTTCGTTTAATATTGAGGTAGATTTTACTTCTACTCTGGGAGAAAAAATAGGTCGACCATTAATATTGCTTTCAATTTTCTGAGGATTCATTATATAAATTCCTATTTAATTTTAAAAAGAATAGCATACTAATTGATAAAATTCAACTAAATTAACTTAAAAAGTATTTATATATTTTGTTTTGTTTTAAAGAAGGCGTTTTAATCTTAGCTTTCGGTGCCTTCTAGTTCCACATAAGTGCTATGATAGTACTGCCTTTCGTCAAGTTCGCCTTCGACTTTGGCGATGTATACGGCTGTGACTCCATCACCCATGATATTGGTGACTGTGGAAACCATTTCGCGTAGACGGTCAATGCCTGCTAATAAAGCAATACCTTCTATAGGGATTCCGACAGAATGAAAGACAACACTGAGCATGATGAGCCCTGTGCCCGGAATGCCTGCTGCACCAATTGTGGAGAGGGTTGCAGAGACGACAATAGTGATAAGGCTAGTGAAGTCGAGGTCTATTCCATAGGCTTGTGCAACGAACAGTGCGCTCATTCCTTGGAAGATAGCTGCTCCATTAGCGTTGATGGACGTTCCAAGCGGGATGACAAAGCTGGTGATGTTTTTGGATACGCCTAGGTTATGCTGTGCGCAGTGCATAAGGACGGGAAGTGTGGCGGAGCTGCTGCAGGTTGAAAAAGCGACAGAGAGAGCATCGCGCATTCCATAGAAAAAGGGCCAGGGACTGAGGCGCGCCATACCCCAGAGCATTCCGCAAAAGACGATGGTGATATGGAGGAAGATGGCTAAATAATAGACAAGTAAAAATTTGAGAAGTGGAAGCAGGACGGCAATTCCAAATGTACCTGACACGCTAGCCATGATAGCAAATACGCCATAGGGTGAAAACTCCATAACGATGGATGTCATGCGGTACATGGTATCTGCAAGAGAATCAAGCATTTCTTTTAAGACTCTGCCCCGCTGCCCTGCAAAGTTGATGGCTATGCCTAAAAATAGCGAAAAGACAATGATCTGCAGGACATTTCCTTCGACGAGTGAGGCTACCGGATTGCTTGGAACCACACCAAGGATCATTTCGATGAGTGAGGGAGGTTCTTTATTGGTCAATTGAATGGGAGTTTCAGTGGTAAGCGAGAGACCTTGCCCTGGCTGAAAGAATAGCCCAAAACTGACGCCAATCACAATTGCTATCACTGTAGTAGCTAGGTAGATCGCCATAGTTTTCAGACCAACTCTACCTAATTTTTTGGGGTCGTGAATACTGGTAATACCTACTGTCATGGAAGATAGGACTAAGGGCACGATAATCATGCTAATCAAGCGTAGGAATACATCTCCAAAGGGCTTAAGAACTGCTGCTTGCGGACCAAAAATGGCTCCTACAATAATTCCTAGCACCATAGCGATAATGATTTTTACCCAAAGCTGCATCCTCTCCTCCTTTTCGCTGTCTCTGTTACTTGATTTAACCAGTTCTCCCAAGAATTTAATCCGGAAGTGATGCGCATTTCCATTTTAGGCCAAACAAGAGGTAGCTCTAGTTTGTTGGCCCACGGTAGGATTTTTACTGAGTCTTTTTCTGTACACAACAGGCACACGGCTCCCTTCTTTTTAGCCTCTAATGCGATCTGAGACATCCTCGATAGGTTATAAGATGTGTGATCGGCAAATATGTGTTGTGTAACGACATTCACTCCCAGTCCTTTGACTGTATGAATGAAGGATGATGGGTTTGCGATTCCGCAAAATAGAGCGACTTTTTGAGAGTCTAGGCTTGTCCGTACCTTAGCATGCCAGCCGCATATTTCTGCAATCTCGAGATCGGCGCAAATGATGGGCGCCTTTGTGTAGTGAGATAATTGCTCGATAAGTGAACTGGGATTACGGGAACGCGTTAAGACAACGAGATCGGCTCGGGAAAGGGCGGTAGGTTTTTCTCTGAGAAGCCCTCTAGGTAGGAGTTGCTGAGATTCTGCAGGTAGGGAGCCATCCATTAAGACGATGTCAAAATCTCGCGCTAAGCGTCGATGCTGAAATCCATCATCTAGTAAAAGAAGCTCTATGCCTTGAGTGGCTGCAAGAGCTGCGCCTTTAAGGCGATCTTGCGAAATGATGACAGGAAGATCTGGCATACGTTGAGCGAGCAGATAGGGTTCATCTCCACAAAAAGAGGCAGAGTAGCGGATGCCGAGTGAATCGTTGATGACTAATGACGCTTTGTGTGAAATTGCTGAGCGATACCCGCGTGATAGGATGGCTGTATGGAAGCTTTTCTGAAAGTGTTGTGCGAGCATAAGAGTAAAAGGAGTTTTTCCTGAGCCGCCTACTTGGATATTTCCGATACTTACAGTGCAAGGGATTGGGGATGAAGAGGTAGGAAGAATTCCCCAGTCATAGGCTAGATTGCGGAGATTGACAGCGGAACCAAATAGAGTGCTTGAGAGAGACAATCCGGCTTTTACAAGTGCGCCACCAAATCCGGACCGTTCAGAGTTTATTGTGCGATGAATTTTCTCTAAATTTACCCAAGTCATTAATTTTGAATGGCTTGCGCCAGTAAGGGTGCATAAACTTCCGGAAATAGCCGACGCTCTACTAGCTCAATTAAAATATGGAGCGCAGCCATGTGAGCTTCCTGGATTCTGTCCGAAGTAGAGAATCCTTCAATGATAAGCTCGTAATCTGCAACACCGCGCAGATCTCCTCCCCCTTTTCCTAGGAAGGTCACTGTGCGCATCTGACATTTTTGGGCCTCTTCGACAGCACGGATAATACTGGGAGAGCGGCCGCTGGTAGATAGAGCGATTAGGACATCGCCTGGCTTTCCGAAAGCTGAAATAGCACGCGCAAAGACCCATTCGTATCCTATGTCATTCGCGACGCAGGTGATGTGGGCGGGTTCGGTGACGGCAATAGCGGGTAGAGAGGGGCGTTTGTAGCGAAAAAAACCGGTAAGCTCTTCGGCGAAGTGGGCAGCATCGCAGAGACTGCCACCATTGCCAATGGCGATGACTTTGCCGTCGTTATTGAACATATTCGCGAGAAGTTCGGCCACATCTTCAAGAAAATCAAGGACATGCGGCTGCTGGAGAAAACTTACAGCTCGAATACTTTCGTTAATAAGTCCAACTAGGTGCTGTTTAGTCATTAGAGAATTTTCCATTTTCGTCATTTATACTTCTTATGTCAGATTATTTTCAAGTTGTGACTAACTTTGTGAAATTAAAAAAAATAATTTATAATCTGATTAGACCTTATCAACCGGGAGGTATGTCATGGTGTACGGACACTCGAGAAGTTTTGATGATTCTGCTGGGATGATGATGCATGAAGCACATAAAGCATTTCATAATTATGCTCAGAAAAATAAAAAAGTAGCCGCATTTGTTGTATTTGAAGATATGGGGAGTATGTCTTCCAATACTTTAGGCATTAGATTAGTGCGACCTCAAGTAGAAAAAGACATGAGACATGAGGCCATTCAGAAAATGTTGGGTAGAGGATCACAATTTGCTACTCTGGATATGGAAGGAAACATTCAGGTCTTCTCCCCTAAGTTGGCCCAGACCTTGAAGAATTTAGAATTTAAACTCATGAATGAAGATCCTGAAGTTGCCCGAGTATTTCGAGGTCTTATGAGAGGAGTAAGTTTTGGACCGACTGAGGAGGAAGAAATAGAGGAAATGGAAGAAGAGACTTCAAGAGCACCCATTGAGAGAGAACCAGTCCAGGAAAAGAGGCATGAGGAGGTGCATCACCACCACAAGACAGAGCACGAAGAAAAGTCCAAAATGGCACATACTCCAAAGGCACAGACTCCTACGGCTCAACCAGCTAAACCTATGACGATGAATCTTAAAGTGAAGGAGATGAGTAAAAAAGAATCTGAAGACTTTGAAGAATTAATGAAAGAGTTGGCCTTAATCTTTGCAGTACCTAAAGAACAAATTGAATCATTAGGTAGGGGCAAACAGGCAGAACATAAACATATGGAGAAGAGAGAAGCTCACGGACCTAGAGTAGGAGTTAACGAAAAGACTAGTAAGAGAGAAAAAGTGCATGGACACGACCGCGACCGTGATAAAGTAAGAGGATCGGAAGAAGCTCATGCCGAAGAGGCACGTAGAAAACAGAAAGAGATGCGCCAGGACCAAAAACGAGAGTTTGTCAAAGAACAGCGCATTAAAAAAGAGAGAATTGGGGAATAACAAAAAAATATTCTTTAACGCGAAGATCGCGAAGAAGGTGAAGAAAACGCGAAGATTATTTTCTACTGTAAATGAATTTTTACAATTGAATAAACTTCGCGTTTTCTTCGCCTTCTTCGCGATCTTCGCGTTTAAATATGATTTGCGTAATATGAGTTAAATAATTCATAAGCCTGATTTTTTTATTGAATTTTTGCATCCACGCTGCATAATCCGGGAATCTAGGAATAGGTAATGAAATATGCAATCTGAGTTGATCCTGCTCTCCTTCGACAAGATTATGCAGACACGGTCTTATACTGTAGTGATTTTGGGGTCGCCGGAAAAGCGATTTGCCATCTATACAGATCCTAGTATTGGTAGGACACTGCAAATCTATTTGACAGGAGCGGAAAAGCCTCGCCCATTGACGCATGATTTAATGAGTTCGATCTTTCTGGGATTAGGGGTAAAGTTATTACAGGTCGTCATCAATGATATTCAAGATACCGTCTATTATGCGCGCCTATTTTTGGAACAGAACGTAGGAGGACTAAGGCATATTGTAGAGGTAGATGCTCGTCCCAGCGACTGCATCACGCTTGCTCTTTTGCATAATATTCCAGTCTACTGTACGAAAGAGGTCTTAGAAAAGACTATACCTATAGAGGAGTAAAAAATGGTCCACTCTTCTGCTACGGTTTCCCATCGATTTCCTTCCTTGATGGATACTATAGGCAATACTCCCTTAGTGATTGCGAAGCATCTCACAGCACACCTAGCCCATATCACTTTGCTGCTCAAATTAGAGTTTTTTAGTCCTGGAGGTAGTGTCAAAGACCGTATGGTTAAATTTATTATTGATGATGCTGAGAAAAGAGGCTTACTGAAACCTGGAGGGACGATTGTCGAAAATACATCCGGAAATACCGGCGCTGCCGTGGCAATGATTGCTGCCACACGTGGATATAGAGCAATTTTAACCATGCCCGATAAGGTCAGCAAAGAGAAGCAAAAAGCATTAAAAGCATTTGGAGCAGAGATTGTCGTCTGCCCTACTTCCGCAACGCCGGATTCTCCAGAGCATTACGTCAATATGGCTAAGCGTCTTGCTAAAGAGATTCCCAATAGTTTTAGGGTGGATCAATATGATAATTTATTGAATCCTGAGGCGCATTACTTATCGACCGGTCCAGAAATCTGGGAGCAGTCATTTGGTGCGGTGGATTATTTTGTTGCTAGTGCGAGTACTGGAGGAACAGTTAGCGGTGTTAGCCGCTATTTGAAAGAGCGTAAGCCGAGTGTGCAGGTAGTCATGCCTGATCCAGTGGGATCGATCTACTATGAATACTTCCATAAAGGTACGATTCCTCATGATGCAGCTTGTACATATCTCTTAGAGGGAATTGGAGAGGATCATCTAGCGAAAGCGATTAACTTCAAACTGATTGATAATGTAGTACAGGTCTCTGATGAGAATGCCTTCAAAATGACACGTAGACTTGCTAAAGAAGAGGGCATCTTAGCTGGCGGATCTAGTGGAGCAAACGTCTGGGCGGCATTACAGCTGGCCGAATCACTTAAAACTCCTGCGACAATTGTAGCGATGATCCCCGATACTGGCTTAAAGTATTTAAGTAAATTTTTTGATGATTCTTGGCTTGCAAGCCATAATTTGACACTTTGAGATAGAGGTCTAATATGCGATTTTCGACAAAGGCTCTTCATGCTGGTGAGAACCGCCACCTTTATCAAAGCTCGGTGATGCCCCCCATTTATATGACCTCTACCTTTGTACAGGAGGAACCTGGACAGGGAGAATATGAGTATACCCGCGCAGGAAATCCCAACTTTACGATTTTGGAGTCTACCTTGGCTGCACTGGAAGATGCACAGTATGCCACAGTCTTTTCATCGGGCTTAGGGGCATTGACTGCGCTGCTCTCTTCGTTTAAAAGTGGAGATCGCGTGGTAGCTTTGGAAGGACTTTATGGAGGGACATACCGCCTTTTTATGCAGGTCTTTCAAAATTTTGATCTTTCGATAGAAATTATTCCTCCCCATGATTTTAACCATTTAAAACAAGCCTTGCGAGGTGCATGCCTATTCTGTTTTGAGACACCTACCAATCCCCTTCTCGATATTTATGATATTAAGGCCTTAACAGACTTAGCTCGCTCTCAGGATGTTCTCAGCTTGGTGGACAGTACCTTTGCAACACCCTATGTGCAGAATCCTTTGAAATTGGGCGCCGATATCGTATGGCATAGTACGACTAAGTATATTGGAGGGCACTCTGATACTATTGGCGGCGTGATGATGACTAACAAGAAAGATATCAAAGAAAAATTAGACTTTGCAAGAAAAGCCCTGGGAGTAAATCCTAGCCCCTTTGACTGCTGGTTAGTTACACGAGGGGTCAAGACATTAGCAGTGCGGATGGATCGTCATCAAGCTAATGCCGAAACACTTGCTACCTACTTCCAAGAGCAAGATTATGTGAAGAAAGTGTATTATCCCGGGCTTTCCATTCATCCTGGAAACGCTATCGCCGCTAAACAGATGCGAGGATTTGGCGGAATGCTATCATTGGATATAGATCTTCCTACAGATGCCTTGAAACAGTGGCTATGCTCTTTGGAGTACTTTAAGTTGGCTGAGAGCTTAGGTGGCGTCGAATCGTTGATCTGCCACCCGGCAACGATGACACATGCCTCTATTCCACGTGAGGAGAGACTGCGGTTGGGAATCAGCGATCAGCTAGTCCGTCTTTCTGTGGGCATAGAAGAGGTTGAGGACCTTATAGAGGACTTTAATAAGAAGGCGCCAAAGTTAAACACAGCTTTGACGTAATAAAAAATTAAACGCAAAAATAAATTATTTGTTAACAAAAAAAGGAGCTTTCTATGGGACAAGTAAATAGCTATGCCGCTGAACAAGCAACTAAGCCTCTGGCTCCATTTAAAATTGAAAGGCGTCAACCCCGTCCAGGCGATGTCCAGATCGAGATTCTCTATTGCGGCATATGTCATTCAGATTTACATACTGCAAGAAATGAGTGGAAAAATACCATCTACCCTGTAGTGCCTGGTCATGAAATTATTGGCAGAGTCACTCAAACCGGAAAAGATGTGAAAGCGTTTAAGCAAGGTGACATTGTAGCTGTCGGATGCATGGTGGATTCTTGTAGGACTTGTGCGAACTGTCGTGAAAACTTAGAACAGTATTGTGATGCATTCCCTATTTTAACTTATAATGGCCGTGACAAATACGATCAGACAGTCACATATGGAGGATACTCAACCCAGATTGTCGTTGATCAGGATTTTGTACTGCATGTACCAAAAGAGTTTAAAGAAAAAGATTATCCAAGAGTTGCTCCGCTATTATGCGCAGGAATTACCACCTACTCTCCGTTACGCCATTGGAAAGTTGGCAAGGGCAGCGTAGTAGGAATTTTTGGAATTGGAGGACTAGGACATATAGCTATCAAGATTGCTCATGCACTGGGAGCACATGTAGTGGTATTTACCTCATCTGCACATAAAGTTGAGGATGCTAAAAAGCTAGGAGCTCATGAGGTAGTCATTTCAAAAAATAGCGATGAAATGAAAAAATATACTAAAAAATTCGATTTCATTCTCGATACAGTAGCAGCTTCACATAATCTAGACACAATTCTGGAACTCTTAAAACGAGATGGCACACTATGCCTTATAGGTGCACCTGAAACGCCTCACCCTTCTCCCTCAGTGACTAATTTAATTTTTGCTAGAAGGCAAATAGGCGGCTCTTTGATTGGCGGAATTAAAGAAACGCAAGAAATGCTCGATTTTTGCGGAAAACATCAAATTTTAGCCGATATTGAACTCATACCCATACAAAAAATTAATGAAGCATATGACAGAATGCTCAAAAGCGATGTCAAATACCGCTTTGTTATAGATATAAAGACCCTGCATTAAAAAAATTAAACGCAAAGTCGCAAAGGCGCAAAGAAAAATTTTTCTTTGCGCCTTTGCGACTTTGCGTTTAAATCGTAATTGAACTGAAGTTTGTGCCTTCCCAGTTTTGGGACTGCTGCCAGAAGAATGTAAACAGTACTTCCCTGTTACGTGGCAAGGATTCTACGGGTAAATCAACGTAATAGATGCCTATTGGAAGAGGTATTAAGGGACTTTGATTGGTCGATTGCCAATTGTCCACCGTCCAGATGACGCTTCCAGCCGATTCTGTCTGAATGCGTAAGCGTTTGCCGGCTGGCCAAAATGGCAATTGGTGATTAAACCTCCAGACGGCATAGGCTGAGTGAACTCTGTCATAAATGTAGCGCTGCTTAGTTTGTGGGGGTTGTGTAAAAATTTCATTGTCTTTAATCGAGCGCAATAAAGTGATATATTCTGCATGTGCCCATACCAGTGGCTTGGCGGATCCGGCGGAATGTCCATTGAATAGGCTATGCTCGGGGATATCGGGCCCATCCCAGATCTGTTCGGGCAATAGACCTCCTACTCCTGCATACGAAGCCATTACTTTCAGCAGGTATTTTGCTTGTTCGGTATTGCCTGCCGCTAACTCGTAGTGGGCTCTCTCTCCGCAAAAGAGCGGCCAGCCTCTGCCTATACCTGTGCCATCAAAGGGTGAGCCATCTTCATGCTCGCCATAGCCATCTCTGTTATAGCGGTTCCAGATAGGACCACGAACCGTCTCTTTCTTCAATAGGGTGTCGATAACTTTAATAGTATTGAGGATGCGCGGATCGTTGGGAGCACGCAGCCCCAGACGTACAAGAGCTAGGGCATCGACACAGACAATGTCGGCATAATGGGCACGGTTTTGTTCTGATGAGAGGTTGTTGAGAGTGATCTCGGGAGAATAGGGAGGTGAGTCTTGAAGCCGCTCAGAAGGCAGCACACGGACGTAATAGCCTTCGACTCCACACTGATTTGCTAAGGCTGTATTTTTGACATAAAGCCAGCGTTCAATGCTGTCATTCCACCAGTCGGCAGTCTCTCTAAGATATTCTGCGCTAAATAGATCTCCTGCTTCTGCTAAAAAGTCAGCAGCTGCTAGTAAAGCTGCGATTTCGACTGCAATGGTAAAAGGAGTATAACCTGCCTCTTCTTCCCAGCGGTCTTCTTGGGTGACTGGCCCGTTGCATAGGATGAACGTGGCGGCTTTGCGCACCATTTCTGTCGGGTCAATATCCCTTAAGCTATTTTTGGTGCGTAGTAGGTCTGCAAGGAGTATGGGTAGGGCTGTTTCATCCATCTGTAGCCCTGGCCAATAGGGAGTTCCATCTTCCCACATGCATTGTGCCCAGTGTCCATCTTTTTCTTGGGTGCACATGAGGAAGTGGAGGGCTTGGTGCGCTCCATCCTCGTCTCCAGCAGCAAGAAGAGCAGCGGCTGTCTGGACTTGATCTCGCGGCCAGATGAGGTGGTAACCACCCAGTTCATTGTCGCCTTTGGTGAATCCCCAAGGTATTGATAATGAAGCAATTACGCTACCAGTTAAACGCTTTCCCTCATGAATTTTTAGGACTGCATTACTCATGCGAAATAAATAGCCACCCTCTGTGTAGACTTGGCTTAAATCGTCAAATGATTTTTGAAAGTTTTCCCATTGGTTTACATATTCACTTAGCAGATTGTTAAAAGGCCTTACGATAGAGGCTCGGCTTTGGAAGCCAGCTTCAAAGGGAGTTGAGCCAAACGAGAGCGATACGACACATTTTCCATTACAAGCTTCAAGGTCTATCTCAGCAGCAAGAGCTATGTTTCCATCATCAGCATTAGAATAGAGATGCGTTAAAATTTTATTAGAATGCAGATCTTGCCATGCATCGCTTTCACCTACATAACCGACGGTCATGTTTTTGAATGGTACTGAGCAAGATGAAGCCAGGTTTAGGCCTGGATACCGTTTGGAGCTGGCAAAGAGCATGGGGTATCCCTTGTAGTCCCCTGTCCAGCCAGAATTATCCATTCCTTTATTCCCTAAATGTGGTGCAAGTAACAGAAAAAGCTTGTAGTCCTTTAGAGTACCTTGTAGAGGAGTAAATACGATCTCTTGCAGTAAGACGCTGCGATGTGGATCTGCTATAATACGTTTGTCGATACGGTACCGTTGCTGATTGCAGGTGTTGGTAAGGTGGTAGGCAGGAATTCCGTCACCTAGGGTCTGGTAGTCGTGAACGGCGTGGCGTTTCTCTTCTGAAAAAAAGTTTTGACCATCCGTTACAATGAATTCCATATCACGGATATCGGCTACATCGATGCGCGGCCAATAGACTTCATTGATAATTCCGTGGGAGATCGTAAACCAGATATTGCACGCTTCGGTTACTCCAGTGCCAACGCCAATCTTTGCGCTTGACGTCCAGCGAGCAGCAATACCAGGCCTTCCAGGAGCAAGAATCGTTTCCATCGTTATTTCTCTTTTTTACATATTATGTATATGATCCGAAATTATGAAACAACACCCTCTTATTACATTTCTTTTAGGGCAGTTAAACGAATTGAAACAAACGGGACTATTTAAGGAAGAGCGACTGATCACCTCGTCGCAGGATGCGGTAATTACTCTATCCAATGGAAAGCAGGTTATAAATCTCTGTGCAAACAATTATTTGGGCTTGGCTAATCATCCCCTTTTAATAGAGGCAGCTAAAAAAAGTATTGATCAATTTGGTTACGGTATGGCCTCTGTGCGCTTTATTTGCGGGACACAGACCTCTCATAAAGATCTCGAAGCTAAAATTTCGCATTTTTTAGGAACAGAAGATACAATCCTCTATTCCTCCTGTTTTGATGCTAATGGAGGCCTCTTTGAAACCTTATTAGGTGCTGAAGATGCTGTTATCAGCGACGCTTTGAATCATGCTAGCATCATTGATGGAATTAGACTCTCTAAGGCAAAGCGCTTGCGCTACGCTAATAATAATATGCAAGAGTTAGAAAATTGTTTAAAGGAGGCTCAATCCCATCGCTTTCGACTCATCGCTACGGACGGCGTTTTTTCCATGGATGGCATTATCGCCAACCTGCCCCAAATTTGTGACTTAGCAGAGAAGTATCAGGCACTTGTCATGGTGGATGATAGCCATTCGATAGGGTTCTTAGGTAAGCAAGGAAAAGGAACGCCCGAGTATTGTAATGTTTTAGGACGAGTAGATATCTTAACAGGTACATTAGGAAAGGCTTTGGGAGGTGCTTCTGGTGGATATACTTCCGGGCAAAAGGAGATCATTAGTTGGCTTAGACAGCGTTCTAGACCTTATTTATTTTCCAATACACTCATGCCAGCAATAGCAGCAACCTCTATCGAGGTATTTGAAATGCTGGAAAACTATGCCGACTTACGTGAAAAACTGATGAGTAATGCCTCCTATTTTCGCACAAAAATGGAAAAACTTGGATTCACACTATTAGGAAGAGACCATCCTATTATCCCCATCCTATTAGGAGATGCCACGTTAGCACAAGAGATGTCTCAACGTATGTTAAATAGGGGTATTTACGTGATTGGGTTTAGCTATCCTGTTGTTCCTGAAGGAAAAGCGCGGATACGTGCACAGATGTCTTCTGCCCATACCCAAGAACAGCTTGATCAGGCGATTGAAGCCTTCTCAATCGTCGGACGGGAACTTAAGGTAATCTAATGAAAGCTTTAGTCAAAAAAGAAGCATCTAAAGGACTTTGGCTTGAAGAGGTACCCATTCCCGAAATAGGCCCGAATGACGTACTCATTAAAATCCATAAGACAGCCATATGTGGAACCGATGTCCATATCTACAAATGGGATGAGTGGGCCCAAAAAACTATTCCAGTCCCTTTGATCATAGGACATGAGTTTATGGGAACCATTGCAGCAGTTGGCAAGGATGTCCAGCACCTTCAGGATGGGATGCGCGTCACAGGAGAAGGGCACATCACCTGTGGAGAGTGCCCTGGCTGCCGCCATGGCAAAAAACATCTTTGTAGCCATACCCAAGGCATTGGTGTACAGTGTCCAGGCTGCTTTGCAGAGTATTTTTCTTTTCCAGCGTCAAATGTGTTTGCACTTCCAGATAACATCCCTGACGAGATCGCTGCAATATTCGATCCCTTTGGCAATGCCGTCCATACAGCTTATCAGCTGCAATTACCTGCCCATTCCGTACTTGTGACAGGCGGAGGACCCATTGGAATTATGGCAGCAGCAGTGGCTCATTTTTCAGGGGCAAATCATGTGATCCTTACGGATATCAATCCTTGGAGACTAGAGTTAGGTAAGAAAATGGGAGCGACTGAAACCATTGACATAAGAAACAAATCTATTAAAGAGTATTTGAAGGAAAAAGGTTTATCCGAGGAGATTAGCTGTGGGATGGAGATGTCAGGAAGCCCCGAAGCGTTAAATGACTTGTTAGAGAGCGTTCGCCCAGGAGCCACGATTGCACTCTTGGGGATTTTACCGTCGCATGCTGCAATTAATTGGAATCTAGTCATCTTTAAAATGCTTACCTTGAAAGGGGTGTATGGCCGAGAGATCTTCTCTACCTGGGACGATATGGTTAATTTGATCCAGGCAGGATTTAACTTAAGTCCCTTAATTACCCATCACTACAGCTACAAGGAATTTCAAAAGGC